>Ga0209172_10000651_pt1 | contig 91616 bp, 93 predicted proteins | sample LarsenN4metaG_FD_184113 | JGI IMG/M metagenome (GOLD analysis project Ga0209172, IMG submission 184113) | Hot spring sediment bacterial and archeal communities from British Columbia, Canada, to study Microbial Dark Matter (Phase II) - Larsen... ... | reverse complement strand
CCGATCGGACCCGCGCAGGGTGCATCGATATTGACACCTGCTCACCTACCGCCATAATAGGGCAAGCATGTCGGGCAGGCCCGTTCGCGGAGGAGACGCCATGGAGATTCGAGGGCGGTGGGCGACGCGGCAAGTCTGGGTTGGGGAGCAGGAGTTACGGCCGGAGCAGAGCTTGCAAGTCGGAGACCAGAGGGCCAGTGGGTTCGGCTGGGGCTATATCGGGTCAGGGCCTCAACAGCTCGCCCTCGCGCTCTTAGTGGAACTGACCGATGCGGAGACGGCGCGGCGTTGCTATCAGGAAGTGATGTGGCAGCTCATCGCCACGTTGCCTCAGGCCGATTTCACCGTGGACGTGCAGGTGGTCGCCGACGTCATCGGCCGCGAGGTAGGAGAAGCGCGCGCTGGAGGAGAGCAGCCATCGGTCGCGCAACCCACCGCCGTCGAGGTGGAATACCGCTACACGCGCGAGGAGCTCCAAGCGCTCTTCGACGTGGCACACAGTGAGCACGTCGCACGGGGCGGCCGGTATGCGGTGCACTCGGGGACGCTGACCATTTATACACAGCCGTGGGATACGGACATGATGGGCGCAGAGAGCGCTCGCATGGGATCATTTGCCGCCGTCTGGGGGCAGGGGAATCAGATCTGGCAGATCGAACTGGATGTAGGATTCTCGCTCGATGACCTACTGGAGGAGTTGGGGACGATCGAGGAGAAAGCGCTGGGCCGAAAGATCTATGGACGCTAGGACACCTTATCCTTGGGCAGGACATGGCGCTTGGCCGCTGTCACAACTGGCTTTCCGTGAACACCCAGCAGATGCGGTATGCATCGCCGCAATAGATACCGCAGCCACAGTGCGCTGAGCGCGCTAGTGGACAGGGGCGGGCGGATACTCCGCCCCTGTCCATCATGCCATGAGGCGGCCTAAGAGGCCGCCGCGCCATGGAACAGGTTCAGGGCCGAACCCCTCCTGAACCACTCAAGCTGAGAGGCCCCGTAGGAGTGATTCAGCGCCAGCGTTTCCGATGTGCCATCGGCATGGCGGACGATGCACGTCACCGGTTTCCCGGGGGCCAGGTCCCGAAGCCCGATGAGGCTGATGCGGTCGTCCTCCCGGATGCGATCGTAATCGGCTGGGTCGCTGAAGGTCAGCGCCAGCAGGCCCTGTTTCTTCAGGTTGCTCTCGTGGATGCGCGCGAAGCTCCTCACAATAACCGCCGCCCCGCCGAGCAGCCGTGGCGACAAGGCGGCGTGTTCGCGGCTGCTGCCCTCGCCGTAGTTGTAATCACCGACGATGACCCATTTCACTCCGTGCGCCTTGTAGTACCTGGCGATTTTGGAGATCATCTGACCGCGCTCGCCGGTGAGCACGTTCAGCCCTTTGCCCGTTTCGCCGGTGAAGGCATTGGTGCCACCCATCAGCATGTTGTCGCTGAATTTATCCAAATGCCCGCGATAGCGCAGCCAGGGGCCTGCCGGCGAGATGTGGTCGGTGGTGGTCTTACCCTTGGTTTTCATCAACACCGGCATATCGCGGAAGTCTTCGCCATCCCAGGCCGGCCAGGGCTCCATAAGCTGAATCCGCTCGCTGGTGGGCGATACCGCTAACTCGATGCCGCTGCCATCCTCAGGCGGCGCCACATACATCGAGTGCCCGCGGTCGAAGTTATTCGGAGGCACTTCGGGGGCCGGCTTCGGCGGCTCCAGCTTGAAGGGCTTGCCGTCGGCGCCGGTCAGCGTGTCGGTCAGGGGATTGAACGACAGCCTGCCGCCGAGTGCCATGGCCGTCACGATCTCCGGGCTGCCGATGAAGTTCATCGTCGTCGGCTGACCGTCGTTGCGCATCGGGAAGTTGCGGTTGTACGACGTCACGATGGTGTTCGGCTTGGTCGACTCTTCCTGGGCGCGGCGCCATTGGCCGATGCAGGGGCCACAGGCGTTGGCCAGCACGGTCGCACCGATGGCTTGCAGCGATGCCATCTGGCCATCGCGCTCGATGGTGGCCCTGACCTGCTCTGAGCCGGGGGTGACCATGAAGGGTACCGCGGCTTTGAGGCCGTGGGCGCGCGCCTGCTCAGCCACATCCGCCGCGCGGCTCATATCCTCGTAGGACGAGTTCGTGCAGCTACCGATGAGGGCGCTGGAGATGGTGTCGACGAACTGATTGCGCGCGTCCTTCACCTCTGCGGCCAACTGCGAGATGGGACGGGCGCGGTCCGGCGAGTGCGGACCCACGATGTGCGGTTCGAGCTTTGACAGGTCGATCCTGACGATGCGGTCGAAATACTCTTCGGGATGCTCCTCTACTTCCTGGTCCGCCACCAGGAGATGGATATACTTGTTGGCCAAAACCGCCAACTCACCCCGCCGCGTGGCCGCCAGGTATTTGGCCATGCGCTCGTCGTAGGGGAAGATCGACGTGGTGGCGCCGAGTTCGGCACCCATGTTGGTGATGGTGGCCTTGCCGGTGGCGCTGACGGTCCGAGTGCCTGGGCCAAAGTACTCGATGATGGCGTTGGTGCCGCCGGCGACGGTTAGCTCCCCGGCCAGTCGGAGGATGACGTCTTTCGGGGCCGTCCAGCCGCTCATCTCGCCCGTCAGGTAGACACCGATGAATTTGGGGTAGAGCAGCTCCCAGGGTAAGCCGGCCATGACCTCGACCGCGTCAGCGCCGCCGACGCCGACGGCGCAGGCACCCAGCCCGCCGGCCATCGGCGTGTGGGAATCGGTGCCGATGATCATCTCGCCGGGGAAAGCATACTCCTCCAGGGCGACCTGATGGATGATGCCGGCGCCAGGCTCCCAGAAGCCCACGCCGTACTTGGCGGCAGCCGTGCGCAGGAAATTATACACCTCTTGGTTCTCGGCCAGCGAGTCGCGCAAGTCAGACGCGCCCTCGACTCTGGCCTGGATCAGGTGGTCGCAGTGCTGGGTGGTGGGCACGGCGGTCCTGGTGCGCCGCGTCTGCATGAACTGCAGCATCGCCGTCTGCCCTAAGACATCCTGGAGGATGACGCGGTCGGGGCGCAGCAGGATGTAGCTCTTGCCCCGCTCTAACTCGGCAGTCGCCGGATCGTCCAAGTGTGACAACAAGACCTTATCAGCCAGCCCCAACGGCCGCCCCAGTCTCTGGCGAACCGCCGCCAAGGTGCGGTCCATCCGCTCGTAGACGCTGGAGACGAACTCGGGTGTGGAATCAATGGTGATCATCGCATGGTTCTCCTATCTGTCGAGGGCGGCAGCCATGTGCATGCCCAGATCTGCAACAAAAGGGTCAACTGTACCATTATATCACGAAGGCTGGATGCCGAGGGCGCGTGCCGTCGTGGCCACAAACTGCTCCAGGCCGGGACCATCGAGCGTCGGCTGCGGTCGGAGGACCAGGCGATCGACGCCGATCGCGGCGTAGCGCTCCACGGTCGCCGGCTCGATATCGTAGCTGGGCGGGGTGATGCTGATTTCCAACTTACCGAGGTCGGCCGGACGACGGTACCGTTGTTCCGCCTTCTGCAGCGCCTCGATGTCCTGTGCCGTCTGCTCCACATTCAGCCCAAACCCATACCAGCCATGGCCGTGCTCTACCGCGCGTCGAAATGCCGCAGTGGTACGTCCCCCGATGATAATCGGCGGCGTGGGTCGTTGCACCGGTTGCGGTTGGGCCTTGACGCCAGCAAAAGCCACATAACGGCCTTGATAGACTGGGTTCTCCTGGGTCCAGATGGCGCGCATGGCCGCAAGGTATTCGTCTCCCCGGCTGCCGCGGTGCTCGAACGGCACGCCGAGCGCTTGAAATTCTGGCTCACACCAGCCGACGCCGAGGCCAAACATCAGCCGGCCATTGGACAGCACATCCAGGGTGGCGAGTTGCTTGGCAAGTACCAGGGGATTCCGTTGCGGCAGCACGATCACGCCGGTGGCGAGGCGTATACGCGTGGTATGCGCGGCATAGAACGTCAACATCACCACCGGATCGAGCAGCCGCATATCGGGGGCCATGGGGCGTTGCGGCAGCGGCGGATCGGGCAGCACCACATGGTCAGCCACCCACAGCGAGTCGAAACCGGCAGCCTCGGCGGCGCGGGCGAGCCGCACGGCGTTCTCTGGGTAGCCGCAAGTGTGCAGGTTGACAGAGTGCAGGCCAAACTTCATGGCTCTCTCCTCCTCGTTATCTCCAGAGCTCTGCGGACGCCAGTCGCGCTCCTTCGGCCATGGAGCGCAGCTTGGCCCAGACGATGTCGGGCTCGACCTGGGGAACGGACCTGGCAAAGGTGCCGAAGCCGCAATCGCTGCCAGCGATCACGCGCTCACGCCCCACGACTTGCGCGTAGCGGATGATGCGCTGCGCCACCACCTCCGGATGCTCGATGAAGTTGGTGGTGGAGTCCAACACCCCTGGGATCAGCACTTTGTCGTCGGGGAGCCTCACCTCACGGAACACCGCCCATTCGTGCTCGTGGCGGGGGTTGGCGCCCTCGAGGGAGATGGCCTGGGGGCGAGCCTTGAGGACGATGGGCAGGATATCCTTGAGGGGGATATCGCGGTGATGCGGCCCTTCGTAGTTGCCCCAGCAGAGATGCATGCGCAGGCGGTCCGGTGGGATGTCCCGCAGCGCGTGGTTGAGCGCTTCGACGTTGGCCTCGGCGATCTTCAAAAACTCCGCCGTGCTGAGGTCGGGAAAAGCCAAATGGCGGCCCATCGCCAGGTCAGGGCAATCCACCTGGAGCACGAAACCGGCTTGGGAGATGGCATCGTACTCTTCCTTCATCACGTCCGCCAGCTGCGCCAGATAGGCCTCACGGCTGGGATAATAATCGTTGCGCAGGAAATGGGCGATGACGCCGGGGGAGGCGGCGGTCATGAAGACCTCGGTCGGTTGCACCCCAGCCAGGGCTGCTTTGAGATGGGCGATATCCTGCAACACCGCGCCTCGGTCCTTCCAGGCGATGGGGCCGTTGCACGCCGGGCGGACCCCGCTGGAGATGCCATACCGCGCGGCGGCCTCGGGGAAGTCGGCCCAGTCAGACCGGATGCGCACCGTGCTTTCGCCCTCGAAGCCCGTGAGGCGGTATCTGACGTAGGTCGAATAGCCCACTTTGCCCTGCTCGCCGTCGCTGATGATGTCCACGCCCGCCTCGACCTGTCTTCGCACCACTTCGGCGACGGCGCTGCGCACGCGGGCGTTGAAGGCCTCAGGCTCGGGGGCAGTCCCGGCATCCATCGCCTCCAGGGTGGTCGCCAGGTCCAGAGGGCGGGGTAAGCTTCCCGTGTGGGTGGTGAGAATGCGTTCGGTACTGAGCTGCATGGCGACTGCCTCCTTTCGTAGACCTGACGCCCTCGGTCAGTCCACATCCACGGCGCTGATATCTGCCTCTGCTTTCCGTCGACTCGCATGAAAAGCGGAGAGCAAGTGCCCACCGACTAAATCGAAGCACAGGACAGGGGCACGCGGTGATGGATGCTCACCCCTGTTACCTTCCCCCCGGTGCGAGGAAGGTGCGGATGGGGGAAAGTCTCCCCGGTGTACCGACCTTCTACGATCTGATTTTAGGCCACGCTGAGCTGCACGTCGCCCAGTCCCTCTACCGTCAGACTCACCGCGTCCCCGGGGTTGACGAACGTCGTGGCCACCATGCTGCCGGTCATGACGATCATGCTCTGCGTCAGGCTCTTACCGCGTTGGGCGAGCGTGTTAGCCAGCCAGGCCAGCGCCTCGAGGGGGTGGCCCAAAACATCGCGGCCATGCCCTTCGCCGACCACCGCATCGTTGATCCGCAGGACACCATGGACCGCCGCCAGGTCGACGGCGTGCCAGCTCGTGAGCGGAGCCCCCAGAACGATCCCGGCATTCCACGCGTTGTCGGCGATCAGGGTAAGGATCAGCGCCGCCAGTTGGGTATAGTCAGCCTGCCGATCGTCGACCAGCTCGAAGGCCGGCATGACGGCGGCGACGGCCTCGGCGACCTGGTCGCGGCGATAGGGCGCCTGCGCGGCCGGGAGATCCCTCCCCAGCTGTACGGCGATTTCGCATTCGATGCCCAGGCGTACGTAGTCGGCTCGGGGCAGGGCCACAGGCGATCGGTGTATGGTGTTGGCCATGATGGCGCCGGCAAACGGTTGGTGGAATCCCACCATCTGCTGCATGACCGGTGCGGTCAAGGCGATCTTATAGCCCGCGATGGGGCCGCGCATCTCGGCCAGGTGCCTATGAAACGCCTCCTGTACGGCGTAGGCCTCGTCGACCGTGCGCGGCGCCAGCGCCCCAGGCAGCGGGCCAAAGGGTCGACGGGCTCGGTGTGCCTCGTACAGAACGCGGGCCGCCTGTTGAATCCGCTCATCGTCCGGCATCACGTTTCCTCCAGGGTAGCCTCCCCCTGCAGCGCCTCACAAGAGCCGGTACCTGGCCCCTCCCCCTTGATGGGCATAGGCACCAAGTCAAGCTGTGGGATGCGCCGACAGTCCCCTCTCCCCCTGGGAGAGGGAGAGGGTGAGGGCGGTCTCAACCGCCGCTCACCGGCTTGGCTTCCCTCACCCCAGCCCTCTCCCGGAGGGAGAGGGCGCCTCCACGTGGCGCCTATGCCCTCGATGGGGGAGGGTGCGGGTGGGGGTGGAAGCAGCGCTAGGGGGAACGGGATATGAAATCGCCATATCGCCTCCTTCAGTGGGATCAGCCGCCTAAGTGCTGGCGCTCGAGCGATCACTGCACCGACCTTGCACCGGGTCGAAAGCGATCACTTGCAAGGCACGTTAGTCTACCACAATTCGCCTGCCGTGGTCTTCTGGATGTGCATCACTGGCTGGGCGCGAGCCTCAAGCTCCCTCGGCTTGCAAAGTGAGCATGAAACGCCTATCCTCTACCGCGTCACCGCACCCATCCGCAGGTAAAATTCCGGCGCGGCCGGCAGTGATGGAGAGGAGGCTCCTATGGCTAGCAGCGATTGGCCCCGTTCGACCCGCCCCGTCGTCATGGGCACTCGCCACATGGTATCCGCCGGTCATTATCTGGCCGCCGCTGCCGGCTTCCGCATTCTCGAAGCCGGTGGGAACGCCATCGATGCCGGCGTCGCAGCAGGGCTGTGCATCAACGTCACCCAGGCGGACCTCACCAACCTCGGCGGCGTCGCGCCGATCATCATGTTCCTGGCCGATAGCGGCACGGTGGAAACGATCAGCGGGCTCGGCTGGTGGCCGCAGGCGGCGAACATCGAGTTTTTCCAGCGCCAACAAGGCGGGCGCATCCGGCGCGGCGTCCACCGCTGCGTCCTGCCGGCCGCTGTCGACGCTTGGCTGACGGCGCTCGAGCGCCACGGCACGATGACCTTCGCCGAGGTGGCGGCGCCGGCCATCGAACTGGCGGAAGATGGCTTCCCGATGCACGACCTGATGCGGGACATTTTGTCCGCCCCAGGCGCCTTGGAGGCGATGCGGCAGTGGCCCTCCACGCGCGCCGTCTTCCTGCCCGATGGAGAGCTGATACCGCTCGGCGTGCGAGTGGTGCAAAAGGATTTGGCCAACACGCTGCGTCTGCTGGTCGAGGCCGAGGGCGGCGCGACAGGTCGTCAGGCGGGCATCCGCGCCGCCCGTGATCGCTTCTATAAAGGCGACATCGCCGAGCAGATGGTGCGCTTCGTACGCCACCAGGGCGGCTGGCTGACCATGGAGGACTTGGCCGCATTCCATGTGGCGGTCGAGGAGCCGGTCAAAACAACATATCGAGGCTATGACGTCTACGCCTGTGGCCCCTGGTGCCAGGGACCGGTGGTTCTGCAGGCGCTCAATATCCTCGAAGGATACGACTTGGCTGACCGCGGCCGCTTCAGCCCTGAGGTCTATCACCTGATCCTGGAGGCTTTGAAGGCCGCCTTCGCCGACCGCGACCGTTACTACGGCGACCCTCGCTTCATCGATGTGCCGATCGATGGGTTGCTCTCGAAAGCCTACGCCGCCGCATGGCGTGAGCGCATCGACCTGCGTGTGGCAAGCCCAGGAATGCCGGAGCCGGGCGATGCCTGGCGCTTCTCAGCCCGCCAGGAGCGGCAGCCCAGCCGCTGGAAGTATCCAGCGCCCAGCAGCGGGCCGGTCGAACCCGATACCAGCTATGTCTGCGTCGTCGATCGCTGGGGCAACGCCTTCTCCGCCACGCCGAGCGACGGCGTCACCGGCACGCCGGTGGTCGAAGGCCTTGGCTTCATCATCTCCAGCCGGGGCATGCAGAGCTGGCTCGATCCGGACCACCCGAGCTGCCTGGCGCCTGGCAAACGGCCGCGCCTGACGCCGAGCCCGGGCATCGTCCTCAAGGATGGCCGGCTGGTCATGCCATATGGCACACCGGGCAACGACATGCAACCGCAGGCGATGGTGCAGTTTTTGGTGAACCTCATCGACTATGGCATGAACCTGCAGCAAGCGATCGATGCCCCGCGCTGCGCCACCTTCAGCTTCCCGCGTTCGTCAGACCCGCACCCGTATACGCCGGGCCTCTGCCATCTCGAGGCTCGCATCGATCCAAGCATCGCGGAATCGCTGCTGCGGATGGGGCACCAGCTCCGCATGTGGCCAGAGTGGGCCAAGGCAGCCGGATCGCTGGGGACCATCCGGGTCGACCACGAGCACGGCGTGCTGCACGGCGCAGCCGATCCACGGCGATTGGCCTATGCCATCGGGCGGTGACGCCGGTCGCCCTTGCCGACCTTCCCCTTCCGGACCTTGCCGTCAGCTTAAGGCCCCCTCTCCCCCTGGGAGAGGGTGAGGGAAGTCGAAGCTTTGAACAAGCTCGGAGCCGCCCTCACCCCGCCCTCTCCCGGAGGGAGAGGGGGAATATGCCCCTTCTGAGAGAGGGCCGGGGCGAGGGAAGCGCCACCGTGAGCCGGCGGTCAGCGGTCACTACTGGGGAAAGGTAGGGTTCTCTGGGAAATACCGTTCCGGCTCGCCGCGCGTCTTCCGATACAAGTTCCGAATGGTGCGGATCTGTCCCCAATGGAGGGCCAGATGCAACGGCTGCCGGAAGCTCAGGAGGTGTGCGGGATGTGGGGTCCCGCCTGGAAAGACTTGGTCGAGCACAGTTTGCTCTTTCAAGGCGGCCAGGGTCGTGGAGCGTAGCGCCGCGATAAACCGGGTGTATAATTCATCCAGCTCCCGCAGGTTGCGTGCAAAGTCGAGGGGAATCGACTTGGTCAACTGTTCCACGCTGGCCGTATCTTGATAGGGGCTCTGCTGGCCATGCTCGAGACTCACGAGAGACCATTCGGCCTCCACGCGAAGGTGCTTGAGGATGGCGTTAATGGTATTGGCCTGCGGCAGCGGCCGCCAATCGATTTCCTCCGGAGTGACATCGCTGAGATCGGCTTTGAACCGATTCCACGTCCACTCATTCATCTCGATCACCAGCTGAAGCGCCTTATCCATGAGTGTCCTCCGTACCACCGTCTCACCCCTTGGCATGCCCAACCCCTGCGTGGGGGATCACCGTCCAGCACACCGGCTCACGACAGCGAGGGCGTCCCGCGAGACATGCGTGGAATATACTGCAGTGCTGGCTGATTCAGGCAGCGCTGCCTATCATCGAGGAAAGGCAGCCATACCCCCACTACGAGCCGCTACACATCCCCCAATGGACGGGCGCCTGAAAATTCGCGACAGATCTTCGGCAGGTCGGTGAGATCAGGAAGTTCAAAATCAGGCTGTGGCACATCAGGACGGCGCGAGCGACCATCACGGTTAATCCACACGACCCTCAAACCTGCTGCCTTCGCACCCTTGACGTCATCGACGTCGCTGTCGCCCACATGCAACACCTCATGCGGTTGCAGCCCTAATTGTTCTAGGGCTCTCTGGAACACCAGCCGATGCGGTTTATAGGCGCGCACGCTTTCGGAGATGAGGACGAATTGAACAGGCAATGTGAAGTTCCAAGCGGCGACGTGTTCATGATCGGCATTGGAGACGATGGCGGAGCGTACATGCTGGAGTGCGTTCAACACCATGAGCGTTTCTGGGTAGAGCTCCACCTGCGTCGTCACCTGAAAGAACAGATCGACATAAGGGGCCGGATTAGCGCCGACATCAAACTGTCGCAACACACGCAGCAGAATCTGTTCCTGAATCGCTCTGAGCGTCCGGAACGGCGGCCGTTGTGTCGCCTCGAAGTAGAGGTTGATCCACAGCCGCCAGACGTCGTCAATGGGCACAGACAAGCCGTGATCCTCCACGATGCGTCGAGGGATCAGCATCAAATCCTCGTTCCGCAGCAGCGTCCCATAGGCATCAAAGGTCACGGCTTTGATAGGCATTTTAACCTCATCCTCCTACCAGCGCGTGGACTGCCAATGGAGTCTCGTATGCGACTACCACTCTCCTATCAAACTTCGCCCGCCTGCGAAGGTCAAGTTTCTTACCACTTCCGCACGAGGCAACGTGGACGAGCAACTGAGGTATCATGGTTCCCAAGCGATACCACGCATGGATAGACTCCATGCCCAAGCCTGCACCGTTAGCTGCCTGTCGCCGGCTCCTCGGTCTTCACCACGCCCTTGGCATAGAACTCGGCGATGGCGCTCTCGGGGAAATCCACCTCCTGCAGCACCTCGCGGGTGTGTTCGCCCAGCAGCGGCGTGGGCCTGCCGCGCAGGATCTGGGTGCGGCCAAAGCGGACATAGTGCCGCGCCACCTGCATCTGTCCCAGGACGGGATGCTGATAAGTCGCCACCATGTCGTTGGCCGCGGCGTGTGGATCGCCCAGGAACACCTCGCTCTGGCCATCAACCGCCGGCGCGCACGGCACGCCCGCCGCCTGCAGCCGCGTCACACTCTCTTCCAGACTCAACGCGGCGAAGCCTTGCGTGAGGGCGTGGGCTAGCGCTGTATCGATCGGGTGGTGCGCCGCCACGGCGTCGGCGTGGGCGCGCACCAGCGCATCGCCCCCGAGGGCGCGGCAGAGAGCGCGACGCACCGCCGGCGTCTCCGCCGCCACATACAACCAGCCGTCCCTGACTTCGTACAGGCGATAGCAGGCATCGAGGCCGTACTGCCCCTTATCCGCCAGTCGGCGCGACGGCCTGCCGGCATATCTGGTAAACCACTCCGAGCTGAGGACGATGCCGCCATTGAGCAGGTTGGTATCGACGCGCTGCACCACCCCGGTGCGCTCGCGAGCCAACAGGGCGAGAATGGTCCCCAACGCCCCCAGGGCTCCGGCGGTGAAGTCGGTGGGCGCCAGTTGCGAATGAAAGACAGGCGGGTTCTCCGGCCCTCCCTGGGCGCGTGACAGCCCCATCAGCGCCTGGGCCAAGGGATCGATGCCGGGCCGGTGGGCGTAGGGACCGGTCCAGCCAAAGCCGGTCACGTGGGTCTCGATCAGGCGGGGATTGAGCTTCTGCAACACGTCCGACCCAATCCCCATACGCTCCGTGGCGCGCGGCCGCAGGTTGGCCAGCAGGACGTCGGCAGTCGCCGCCACCCGTTGGGCGATCGCCTTGCCTTCCGGCGTTCGGGTGTTGACCGAGAGGGAGCGCTTGTTCAGGTTCAGGTTGAAAAAGTAGGTCCGCCCGATCGGTCGCGAGATATCGCCGTCGAGGGGTTCCATTTTAATCACATCGGCGCCGAGATCGGCCAGCAGACGTCCCGCCGTCGGGCCGGCGATGAGGTTGGTGATCTCCAGCACGCGAATGCCTTGAAGCGGCGGCTCGAACGGCCCTGCCGCCGCCGACCGACGCTTTTGGGACGACGGCTGGGCCTCACTCGCCTCAGCAAGCGGTCGACTGAGCGCCTGGCTGGGAAGCAGCCGCGGCTCCCTGACTTTGCCGGGCGTGCGCGAGAGCTGGACAGGCACCCCCATCTGCACGATAGGACCAACCTCGGGGTCGTGCAATTCGACGACCATCTCATTGACCCGCACCTGCGGGTCGTCCATGCTCTCCTCCGTCGTGCGCACCTTGGCGAAGGGGACGTCGGCTTTCTCGAACAGCTCCGCCCACTCCTCATAAGGCTTGCTGTGGATGGCGCGGGCGATGATAGCGCGGAGTTCCTGGTCCGCCTCTGGGGTTTTGGGAAGGCGTCCGCTGCCGTATCGAGGCTCGTCGAGCACATCCTTGATCCCCATGACGGCGGCCGCCGTGGCGATGAACGCTTCATGCACACACCCCAGCTGCATCCAAATCCCATCGGCGCACTCATACAGACTGTAAAAGGGGGCACTGCCGGCGGGATTCGTTTGGAAGACATGGGGTGCGAGTTTCTCACCCGTCACCTTCGGATGGTACAGTAGAGCGCCTGCCAAGAGGGAGGTTTCCACGGTGCGGCCCAGGCCCGTCTTCTCTCGGGCCAGCAGAGCGGCGGCGATCCCCTGGGCGGCGAGGAGCGCTGCGCCGGCGCTGGGCAGGGGATGGACGATATGCACTGGTCCCGGACGAAAGCCCGGCTGACTGGCCAAGATGCCAGCGCGGGCCATGACCAGGGCGTCGATCGGCGGCTCATCCCGGTAGGGACCATGCTTGCCGTAGGCGGTGATCGAGCACTGCACCAAGCGCGGATTGAGGGCGGCGAGCCAGTCGAACCGCACCAGAGCCTGGCGATCGGAAGATGGGGAAAAATCCTCGACCAGGACGTCGGCGCCGCGGATCAAGCGCGCATAGACCTCAGTGGGGCTCTCCGACCTCGCCTCCCCGGTGACCACGGCAGAGGCGTCGCCCTGGGGTGGCTGGACCTGAGCGAGGTCCACCAGGACGCTCTCCTTGCCTCGATCCCAGACCAGATAACCGCCGCGGCGCGGGGTGCGGTCGTGGCGGTCAACCAGGCGAATGACCCGCGCGCCGTGATCGCCGAGCAGCATCGTGGCCAGCGCCCCCGCCGGGCCACTGCTCAGGTCCAGTACCGTGATGCCATCCAATGCGCTTGTCATCGTATGTCCTTCCTTAAGCCCGTTCAGAATGTTGCGACGACCGTCTCCAGATTACCAGCCGCTTCCTACCGCAGGCACAGCGCTGGTCGCCGCCCAGGGGATCGCCGCCGCCCTGCTGGCGCGTTCCAGGGCAGTCAAATACCGAGCCGGAATGTCAGCGGCAGGCCCCACGTGGGTGTCGGCGTCGAAGATCTTATAGCCCTGGCGTGCCATGACCGGCCCCCCTCTTCACGACCGCGCCTGACGGCCGGGCGAGCGCCGATACTTCTCCAGCAGGGCAGCCGTATAATAGCGCTGCTCCAACTCGCGTTGCTTGGCGACGGATTCGCCGCTGTCCAGGCGCAGTGGGTGTGGATATGGACGCCCCTGGCGACTGGCCTGAAACGCTTCCCACGCTGCCAATCCGCGGGTCTGAAAGTCTTGCATGAAGTCCCACAGCGCCGCATACATCACCTCATGCGTGAAGGCTGGGTACCAGGCGATGTACACGCCCAACGCCTGATGCTCGTCCAAGCTCAGATAGCGGGGCAGCTTGCCGCGCATGAACGAGAAGGGACCACGCACCCGCGCCCGCGCCTGTCGGATCTCCTCGACCGAGTGCGGCGATTCGAACTGCACCCAGTCCACGCCGGCCTCCTCCCGATAGGCTTGGAGGCGTTGCAGGCAATCCTCCAGGCCGCCGTTGGCGGCATCGCGCGCATAGCATTGGGCCATGATGACGAAATCCGGGTCTAACTCGTTCCGCATGTCGACGGCCGCCCGATAGCGGGCGATGGCCAGCTCCAGCGGCACCACTTCCACCCCGGCGTCCTGCGTCGAACGTTTGCCCTCGATCGGCTGGTCATCGATGCGGATGCCCGCCAGTCCCGCCCGGATGGATTCCGCCACTAGCCGTCGCACGGCCATGATGCCGCCATGCCCGGTATCGCCATCGATGATGACCGGAAAGCGCACGCTGCGGGCGATCCAGCCCGCGATGGTGACGCACTCGGTCATGGTCGCCACGCCCACATCCGCCAACCCGGTGTAGGCGCCGACCACCCCACTGGTGCCGACGAAGGCCACCTCTGCCCCAGCCGCTTCCATGAGCCGGGCGTGGGCGGCGCTCGGCGCGTGCAAGACCGCCAGGACGCGATCGGTGCGGTGGATGAGCTGCTGCAGGCGGGTGGTGGGCTTGATCTCTGCCATTGGGCGACCTCCTTTCCCGGCGCTGTCCTCTGCCCTGCCTCGCTGCACACCCCTACTTTTATCCCATGTGGGATCAGAAGAAAAGCTCTTTGATGGCCATGGCCCATGGCCGGGTGATGTTCGGCGTCGGCAGCGCGGCATCGAATGCCTGGGCCGATGAACGGTGCGACATCCTCATGGTCGGACGCACCTGGGCGATCGAGCGCGCCCGCGAGGGGTATGCGGGCCGACCCGGCTAGGGGCAGGCGTTCCATGGGCCATCACGGGAGATTGCTATGGCTGCGCATCGGCGCCGTGGCTGGATCGGTCCGCCGCGAAAACGCCGGCATGACCTCCTCAGCAAAACGCGTCAGTTGCTCCCGGCAGACGGCTTGCGGCGTCCCCATGGCAAAGGACACCGTGATGCGCTCCAGGGCGGGATATTTCGCGTCCACCTCTTGTAAGAAGGCGATCACATCATCTGGCGTGCCGCATAGCCAGTTGCGTTGCCGTACAGAATCTTCCACCTGCGGCAATAAGGCTACGGTGTCCGGTGTGGGGCGTGCCAGGATGCGTAATTGCTCTTCCCGGAGAGGCATGACGTTGAGGGGGGCGAAGAACTTGACCTGTTCCTCGAAGTACGGCCGGGCTTCCCGGACGGCTTGCTCCCTGGTGTCTGCGAGGTGCAGGCGGAAGCTTAGGGCCAATCGCTCTCCCAATTGCAGCTTCTGGCCGTACCGCGCCGCCGCCTCGCGATAGCGCTGTATCCAGTCGTCGAGGTGCTGCATCGAGGTGGGGGCAATGACGCCGCGAATGCCGTTTCGGGCCATAAAGTCAATGCCGCGTGGGCTGCCGCTGACTAAGGGCTGCCACACCTCCACGGGGCGCCGCAGCGGCCGCGGCACCAGGGTGATCTCGCGCACCTGATAGCCACGATAGGGCACCTGTGCTGGAAGCGTATAGTATGTCCCTTGATGGGAGAAAGACTCTTCGTTGAACGCCTTGAGGATGATTTCCACCTGCTCCTCGAATAACGCGCGATTGGCTTCGGCGTCGAGCATGGGGGCGTGAAAGGTCTCGACTTCGCGGGTGTGATAGCCACGGCCGACGCCGAAGATTACCCGGCCGTTGGTGAGGATATCGGCCATGGCGAAATCCTCGGCGAGGCGTAACGGGTGCCACATCGGCGTAATGTTAAAGCCACACCCAAGTTTGAGCCTGGTCGTCTGCGAGGCCAGGTAAACGTTCAGGAGCAAGACATTGGGAATGCACTCATAGCCTTCGCGTTGGAAGTGGTGTTCGGCGGTCCAGAGGGAGTCATAGCCCAAGCGTTCCGCGAGTTGCGCCAGGTCGCGCGCGTTGGCAAACACCTCGATGAGCTGCTCGTTGGGGAACCAGCGCTCATCGACCGGCGTCCCCCCATACCCGACGTGCGTCATATCGATATAGCCCGCGTATTGGACGCCAAACGTTGTGACCATGGGACACCCCTCCATAGCGCGCCAACCCGCCACGCATTCCCGGTTACGTTCAGCATAATAGAGTGAGTTCTACGGTCTATGAGCGAAGCGAAGTCAGTCAAAGCACCGATTTCTGCTCAGCACGAGACCTAAACATCGAATAAAGTGCTTTGTAACAGCTTGTTGCCGGCGACCAGGAGAGGCATTTCATCCCACGTACGCCCCTCGAGCTTTCTCCCTGTTCGCTTCTTATTGACCCCGCCCCATTGCTTAAAGAAGAAAGGTACACCTGCGGCGCGACATTGGTTTCGGATGTCGATAACCCACGAGACCTCAATGGGACGCGCTCCTGGACCCGATTCCCCGCCGACAATGACCCAGTGAATGTTCTCCGGGTCAAGCGATGGAAGAGGCCCAAGAAGTGGTTCCAGAGAAAGGAATTTGATTTTGGCGGGCGTCCGTCTCAGGTGATCGATGCGGCAGGTGTAGTCTTCGTTCTCGACACTCACACCCATCCAGACGTGTGAGGGCCACGACAGTTTATGGGCGAGGTCAAGCAAGCGTTCAGAACGCTTCGTGAGCAGCTGAAACTGATGCCATGATGCCCGTCCTCCGATCTTACGGCGCCGTTCAGCCGGTGGCTCTGTTCTGATTTTGCCTGCATACTCGAGTTTTCGCAGAGCATCCCGGTAATTTTTCAGAATGTAAGGTCGCCCGACGCTATGCTCTTCGTAGAGCACTTGCAGTGAAAGACTGCGGCCGGCGAAGTCCTTCAGCAGCATATTTCCCAGATCGTCAAGAGGCTGGCTGAGTTCAAACAGCAACGGGAATCTACTGTCGGCAGGGTTGTAGGTGAAGGAGGGAACACCTTGGTCAGCGGCAGAGCTTTGACGAGCCATAATACCCTTGATAATCTCGTAGCCCCTGAAGTTCTTAGTGACGAAGATCAGATGATGGCTCGTGCGGGTCCCATACTCATTCTTGAAGCCAAATGGCAGCACGTATTTTGCCCCCAACTCCATGAGCGCATTTGCGAGATCCTCGACGATCGAAAGCTCTCGCTCTAAGGGTTTAAGCGTCTCAAGGCGAACTCGGAGCCTGGCCACACGCTTCTCTGTGAAGAGGGCACTCATATGTTCCTGGACATCGAGATTTGAAAGCCCCATGTTAATTCGGTTGTAATTGAAAAAGATAATCGCATCACAGCCACAATCCTTCAAGACAGAGTTGATGAGCTGCAACGTCAAACCTTTGTAACCCCAAGGATCAACGAAGAGAGTAGGCACCAAACGCATTTGAGAGAAAATCGCCACGATTTCTTTCCCAACCTCGTAGTTTCTGACTATAGGTCGATGCTTGAGCTTTTCAATATCGGGAAGAGCATCGATAGCCTGCTGCAGAGAATATGAGTGATCCCCATTTTTATCATTAGAAGACGGTTACAAGCATTTTACAGATATCAGGGTCTTGAATCGCCTTCTCAAGCACCAATAGTGGAGTGGACTTTGTCCCGTCCCTATAACGCCCTGGACCTGCAAAGAGATCTATATAAGCTATGCGATTCCGCCCGCCCTTTTTAGCCGTTGGAATAATCACCTTTGCCCAAGCCCAAAAGTAATCCGAAACAATTTTGGCCTTAATAGCCGATTGCTCCGTTGTCTCGTCAAAGAATTGTTTGCTGGCGCTCATCCGTATGCAGCCCCCGGAGATTTACCTTGGTGGCAGGAAAGGTATCAATTTGCTATCCACGCTCAGGTCAGACGTGGCAGTGCAACGGTCCTTCTAGGGTGAGCGGTTTGGCTCTGGGCCATCCTTTGCTCGAAGCACTACTTCGGATGACATGCCCGTAATGCGTCTGGCGTCTTTCAGCTATACATCATTCCTGGGCTTCGCTCTGTTGCGGTAGCACTGCCACAAACTGCTCGATGATGGCAGCGGCCACTTGCGACGCAGTGACGTGATGTGACCTGATGTGACGTCGTCTGTGTCGTAGTCTCGGCCAACCGATCTAATTTTTCCCACGTCGCCTGATGCAGGGCAATCGGCCGGCGCACGCGGGCGTCACCAGGCCCAAGCGCTGGATTGATGCGAGATACCGCTGCTGCCAGCTGCTCCAATCCCAGAGGGCCATGTGGTTTTGCTACCATCAGAGGCAGAACGCGACTGGCATGGAACACCTGTCGGATTTGCTCTTCCGAAAGCATTGGTCATAGTTCCCTACTTTAACGTGAGTGACCACCGCTGATACCTGCCCGCGTGTGACGCCGACCCGCACTGCAACCGTCTCACGGTCGAAGCCCTGGGCGAGCAACTCAAGCACCATTTTCCGCTGGCTATCGGTGATTCTTGGCGGCATCTATGCGGTCCTGCGTTCTCTCTAACCTGTCCAGCATTTCACGGAACCAAACGTTGATCGTCGCCGTGCGATCCCTGATGCGACCTTCCGCTTCCTCTCGTTTGAACTGCTCCCAAAGCTCTCGGTCGATACGTAGCGTCACGGAAACGCGGTCGCAATGACGTGCCCCCTTTGGGCGGCCAACGTGCCGATGCGGCATGTTCTTCCAAGCCTTACGCGCAGCTAGACTGAAATTCGTGACCGATGCTGACCCAGTGACAACAAGTTCCCCGGACTCCTCTAGACGTACCAAGAGCTGATCGCCGTGCACTGCTTCGACCACGCCCCGCACGGCCCCGTCATGATGGTTTTTCAGCTTTACTTTGTCACCGGCTTCGGGTCCCATGGATACCTATAGTACCCCGTGTGTAATAAATTGCAATAAGTTTTTTAATAGAAAGAAAAGTTCGCAACACAGTGGGGTGCGACCTCGCTAGCGAGTGTTCCATTGGTGGGAACCGTCAACCATGCTCAATTGATGTCTTAAGCAAGGGCAAGCGTCGCACGGCCATCGCCCCTGCTGTGGCGCACCATCGCCATGTTGAGCTGGTCTACGTAGGCGCGGACGTCGCATCCCGCACGCGCCTCGGAAACGGCCTAGGCTGTCGGCAACAGCTTACGCAGCGGGGATTTCCCGGCATCGGCGCGCCCAGTACCGGGCTATGTTTTCGTTGACAGTGGAATACAGCCTTTATACACTCGTGCCCGGTGGCGATGCGCGAGTGATGTCTGCCGTTTCTGTCCACCATCAACCCACACGAGAGGGTGCGCCTCGAAGGGAGGACCATGACGTTCGATGAGGTCCTGGCCCAGGTGCTCACACTGCTCCAACGCCAAGGACGCGTCTCCTATCGGGCGCTCAAACGCCGCTTCGCCCTCGATGACGACTACCTTGAGGATCTCAAGGCGGAAATCATCGAGGCGCAGCGCCTGGCCGTCGATGAGGAGGGCAGGGTCCTGGTCTGGACCGGTGGGGCATCCGCTGCATCACCCCCCGGCGGGGGAGTGGTGCCAGGTTCGGCCTCGACACCACCCCAGGCGACCCCAGCGAGCCCGGCTCCAGCCGTTCACCCTCCGATTGCGTACACGCCGCGCCACCTCGCCGAGCGCATCCTGGCCGAGCAAGCCGCCCTGCAAGCCCGCGGCGCTCCCGATGGGGAACGCAAGACGATCACCGCGCTGTTTGCCGACATCAAGGGCTCCATGGAGTTGTTGGAAGATCTGGACCCCGAGGACGCCCGCCGCATCATCGACCCCACCTTGCAGCTCATGATGGAGGCGGTACACCGGTACGAAGGCTACGTGGCGCAGTCCTTGGGCGATGGCATTTTCGCCCTGTTCGGTGCCCCTATCGCCCACGAGGATCACGCCCATCGCGCCATCTATGCGGCGTTGCGCATGCAAGAGGAGGCCAAGCGCTATGCCGAAACGCTGCGACGTGAGCATGGGCTCAGCCTCCATCTGCGGGTCGGTCTCAATACAGGGGAGGTGGTGGTGCGGTCGATCCAAACCGACGACCTGCATACCGATTACGTCCCCATCGGCCATTCGACCAGCCTGGCGGCTCGTATGGAGAGCCTGGCGGCGCCGGGCTCGATTCTGGTGAGTGAGCACACCTATAAGCTGACCGAGGGGTATTTCGAGTTTAAAGCGCTGGGGGCCGCCCAGGTCAAAGGCGTCAGCGAGCCGGTGCAGATCTATGAGGTAGTTGGCGTGGGGCCGCTGCGCACGCGGCTGCAAGTCGCCGCGCGCAGAGGGCTGGCGTGCTTCGTGGGCCGTCAGCATGAGCTGGAGCAGATGCGGCGGGCGTTCGAGCTGGCCGAAGCCGGGCACGGGCAGATCGTGGCCATCGTGGGCGAGCCAGGGGTGGGGAAATCCCGGCTGTGCTACGAGTTCAAGTGCCTCGTCGAACGCCGCTGCCTGATCCTCGAGACCTTCTCGGTATCGCATAGCAAGGCCTATCCGTATCTGCCGCTCATTGAGCTCCTCAGACACTATTTTCACATTACCCCGCAGGATGATGAACGCCGACGACATGAACAGGTGATGGGCAAAGTGCTGACGCTCGATCGCAGTCTGGAGGGCACACTGCCCTATCTCTTGGCCCTGCTGGGGGTGGCTGAGTCCGCCGCCGCCCTGGCACAGATGGACCCACAGATCCGGCGGCGGCGGACGTTCGAGGCGATTACACGGCTATTACTCCGCGAAAGCCTGAACCAACCGCTGGTCGTGCTCATCGAAGACCTCCATTGGCTGGACAGCGAGACCGAAGCCTTCTTTAATCTGCTGAGCGAGCGCCTGGCCACGGCGCATATCCTGTTGTTGGCGAATTACCGGCCGGAGTACCAACAGGCCTGGGGGAACAAGACCTACTGCACCCAACTGCGCCTCGACCCGCTGGAAGAGGCAGAAGCCCAGGAGCTGCTGGCAGCGCTCTTGGGGGATGGCATGGGCTTACAGGCGCTGAAGCGCTTCATCCTGGCGAAGACAGAGGGGAATCCCTTCTTCATCGAAGAGATCGTGCAAACGCTCTTCGATCGTGGGATACTGGTGCGACAGCCCGTCGGGGGCGGGCACAAGCTGACGTTGACGCGGCCGCTCGCCGGGCTACGGCTGCCGCCCACCGTGCAAGGGGTGCTGGCGGCGCGCATCGATCGGCTGCCGGCCGACGAAAAGGCGCTGCTGCAGACGCTGGCGGTGATCGGCAAAGAGTTTCCCTGGAGCCTCATGGCGCAGGTGGTGGACCGGCCCGAGGCCGAACTGCTTGGCTTACTGGCGCAGCTGCAGGCCAAAGAGTTACTCTACGAGCAGCCGGCCTTTCCAGAGCCGGACTATGTCTTCAAGCATGCGCTGACGCAGGAGGTGGCCTATCACTCGCTGCTGTTGGAGCGGCGGCGCCTACTGCATGAACGTACCGCCCAGGCGCTTGAGGCCCTCTGTCACGACCGCCTGGAGGAGCACGCCAGCGAGTTGGCCCACCACTACCGCCAGAGCGGCAACACGGTCAAAGCGGTGGAATACCTGCAGCTGGCCGGGCGGCAGGCCATCCAGCGGTCCGCCTACGCCGAGGCGACCGACCAGCTGACCACGGCCCTGGCGCTGCTTGCGAGCCTTCCTGACACGCCCGAGCGTCGACAGCAGGAGCTGGCCTTGCAGATGACGCTCGGACCGGCCTTGATGGCGACCAAGGGTTATGCCACCCCGGAGGTGGAACAGGCCTATGCCAGGGCCAGAGCGCTCTGTGCGCAGGTGGGGGAGACGGCGCAGCTGCCCCGCGTGCTGCGCGGGCTCCGGGTCTTTTACTTCGTGCGTGGTGAGCTTGAGGCGGCACGGGATCTCGGAGAGCAGCTCTTCACCCTGGCTCAACGCCAGCCGGCCCCGCCCCTCCTCCTGGAGGCCCGTTGGGCGCTGGGGGCAACCTTGTTCTACCTGGGTGAGTTGGTCACGGCCCGCGATCATCTCGAGCACGGGATGGCCCTCTACGAGGCCCACCCACAACTCTCGCGGGTCGCCCGCTACGGCGAGGATCCCGGGGTGGGTTGCCGGGGCTTTGCGGCCCGTACCCTGTGGCACCTGGGCTATCCAGAGCAGGCGTTGAAGAGAGGCTATGAGGCGGTCACTTTGGCGCAGGGCATGGCGCACCCCCATAGCCTGGCATTCGCGCTGTACCATGCCGCGGTGGTGCATCAGCTGCGTCGGGAGGTGGCCCTCACCCGCGAGCGGGCGGAAGCGGTGCTTACGCTATCGAGTCAGCACGGTTTCGCCCTCTTCTCAGCGGTCGGCACGATCATGCAGGGCTGGACACTGGTGGAGGACGATGAGGAGCGCATCGCCGTGATCCGGCAAGGCTTGGCCGCCTACCAGGCGACAGGGGCCGAGCTGGGGCGGCCCTGGATCCTGGCCCTGTTGGCGGAGGCGTATGGGCAGGCGGGACGGGTCGAGGAAGGGCTCGGAATACTGAGTGAGGCCCTGACGCTGGTCGAGCAGAGTGGCGAGCGCTGCTACGAGGCGGAGCTGTACCGGCTCAAGGGGGAATTGCTGTGGCAGCAAGCGCAGGGCAGGAGGCGGCGGGGAGACGTGGAGGCAGCGGTGGAACGCTGCTTCCGCCAGGCCTTGGAGATCGCCCGCCGCCAGCAGGCGAAGGCCCTGGAACTACGGGCGGCGGTGAGCCTGGCCCGGCTATGGCAGCGCCGGGGCAAGCGCAGGCAGGCGCGCCAGGTGTTAGCTGAGGTCTACGACTGGTGCATCGAGGGCTTTGATACGGCAGATCTGAAGGACGCTAAGGCGCTGCTGGAGGAGCTGGGGTGAGGCGTGGGCTCCGCATCGACGGCCAGCCAGAGGGTTCGAGGCTCCGCGGACTACCCCTCGGGGCAGAACGCGTCGTCTTTGTATCGACAAAAAGCGTCTCAGCGTCCGGCGTCGCCATACATGTCCTCGCGGCGCAGCGACAGATGCGGCGGCCAGGCCCCGACCGAGATCACCGGGAAGGCACCCGGTTGTGACTCCCGGGCTTCACGTGACCCGTCGTCGATGACCAGCACAATCCGATGCGTGCCCGGCGTGACGTCCGGAGGGACGCGCACGGTCAGCGTACCGTCAGGGGCCACGGTGGCGGTGGTTTCAATGGTTCGCATTCGAGGCTCTTTCCTTTCCCAGTCAGTGGGCCTTAGGGGCGCCCCACGGGGTGGAGGTCAGCCGGAAGAAGCGGGCGGCGTTCTCCCACATCAACTTATGCAGCGTCGGCTCGCCCAAGGCCTCGCGCCAGGCGATCACCGCGTCGGCGTGGTCGGGGAAGATGGTCTCCGGATGCGGATAGTCCGAGGCGAACATCAGCGCCTGATCGCCCAGGAGGTCAATCACCGCCTTGGTCATCGCCACCCCTTCGGAGAAGTCGATGCTGCAGAAGACGCGGCCCATCTGGGCGTATTCCAGCGGCGAGTGCTTGAGGGTGGGCGACACCGAGCCGCGTACGTAATCGATCTGTCTAGTTAAGCGCAACAGCCAGTGCGGCAGCCAGCCGTGGCCGCTCTCCAGCGTGGCGACGCGCAAACGGGGGTAGCGGTCCAACATGCCGCCCATGAGCATGAAGGAGAGAAAACGCTGGCCGCCCCAGGTCTGGCCGGCGCAGCGGCCCATGGCGGGGTTGTCCCAGATGTCGCGGTAGCCGGGGAAGTACGGCGTCTCGATGGTGAAGGCGTGGTACATGATGGGCAGATCGGCTTCGTCGGCGGCCGCCCAGATCGGTTCCAGGTCGGGGTCATCGATGGGCAATCCCTCGGGCAGCAGCGGCCAGACCGCCGCCACCCAATCCTCCTGGGCGTGCTCCTTGATCACCTGCGCGCTCCAGGCCGGATCGCTGGCCGGGGCGAGAATCATGCTCTTCAGACGCCGTGCATCGGCGGCGCAGTACTCCGCCATATAGCGGTGGTAGGCGCGCACCAGGCCCCTGGTCAGATGCGACGCCAGGGCAGGAGCGCCATAGGCCCAGGTGCCAGGGATGATGAAGTCGATATCCCGCCCTTCCATATCCATATCCCGCAGCCGGCCATGGGCATTGTCCTCCGCCACGCGGGGGGTGATGGGCTGGCGCGTAACCATCTGGGTGCGCCCGGATAAAAAGCCGCGGTCGCCACTTTGTTCTACGGCGGGGCGGAGTTTTTCGCCGGCCACGCGCTGCAGGCGGAGGGGTTTGACCGACAGAATCGTATAGGCATCCTGGTCTTCGGCGTCGCCCTGGCCGGGACGCGGCTTGACCGTCCGCGTGTACGGCCTGAGCTCGTCGAGATGATCTCGTAGCTCCTTGTCGGCGTAACGGAGCAGCACATCCAAGGACGGATTGACATGGGTATCCGAATCGATGACGCGAAAGCCCTGTCTCATGTTGACCCCCTCCCCATGCAGCCGCGCGGTGGCGGCGGCCCGTACCATCGCCCGTCGGGTTGGCATAAATGGTGGCGAAGTCGGCGGCTGACGATAGACCATCGACCGAGACCGCGCCTTTATAGCCTCACGCGGGTGTACCCTAGGGGACACTGGATGTGGACGCCCTAGAGCGGGCGTGGCGGCCCTTCGATGCCGATCTCCTTGGCGATCTTGCCGTCGCGCATATGGAAAATGTGGGTCAAGCGCATTTCGCAGCGCGTGCCCACCGGGAGCGGCATAAACCCCTCGGCGGCGATCTCAAAGGTGACCACGCTATCGTCGACCACCCGATCTTCGGTGGCAAAGCGGTCGAGGCAACGCCATTGCAAGCCTTTGATGGCGGCGAAGATCTGCCGGTAATTCTGCGCCACCGCCTCCTTGCCCTGGTACCGCACCTGTCGGCTAGGGGCTTCCCACACCACATCGTCGGTGTACAGGTCGATGGCCTCTTCGACGCGCCCTGAGGCTTCGCTGCCGAAGTGGGCTTCGACGGCCGCCAGGTTCGCCTTGATCTTGTCCTGATTCATGATCGCTCCTCCTCGGCATTCATCCGCAGTGCCTATGATCCGCCGCCCGTCATCCCGTCGTCTCCGGCCGTGCCTGGCCATGCGGCAGCGGCGTGGAGAGCAACGCCTTGATGCGCTCGATTATATCGCGCTGGTCGTAGCTGCGCAGCAGATTGATGCGGTTGCGGTTCGGGTCGCCGCCGTGCCAGTACTCGTACAGTTCCTGGCGCATACCAAAGGAAGACACTGCCAGGTCATGGGCCAAACGCAGCAGCCGGGCCTTGGATGTCGCATCCACGTCTTTGCCTCGCATGTACTTCTCGAGATACGGCCGCAGCTCGGGGTTCGCCAGATCCTGTTCACTGGGTTGCATGATCAACCCTGCGCCGGCGATTTCTCGGAGGAGTTGTACCATCCTGGCCGAGGTTTGCGCGAAAAAGATGTTCATGCCCGACATCGAGCCCAGGGACATCAGGCCTCCCTTGGTCACAAAGGCGTTGTGCTCGACGCCGTCCATGGCGTGGCGCCACATCTCCACGTACGTCACCATCTCGCCCAGCTTGGCCGCCACCTCGCGGTATTCGATGACGCCGATAGCTTCAGCGATCAGCGTGGCGACGGCGGTCATCAGGCGCATGCGCTCGTGGATACGGCAGAGGTTGGCCCAGCCGATGAAGTTGACGCCGCTCTGATAGCGCTCCAGAATGGGCGAGGCGTCGTACAGCGTGAAGACGCGCTCCCAGGGCACCAGCACATGATCGAAGAAGAGCATAGCATCTTGTTCGTCATACCGCATACCGAGGGGGTGACCGTAGCTCCCCACCCATTGTGAGACCGGCTCACGGCAGAGGATCTTCAGGCCAGGAGTGTTGGTGGGGATGGCGAAGGCCAGGACGAAGCGGGGGTCGGCACGGCGCACGAAGGTCGCTGACAGCGAGACATAGGTCTCGTGGCTGATGGGGGCGGCGGTCGCCAGCTGCTTGGCGCCGTTGACGATGACCCCATCCGGCGTCTCCTCGACGACGTGCAGCACCAGCTCGTCTTCTTGCACCGCGCGGGCCTCGTTCTGCGGCTGCTGGCTACGGTCGACTTGCGGGTCGCCGAGGGCATGAGTGAGGAAGAGGTCGTGCTCCAGGCAGTAATGATAGTAGTTCACCACGTTGGCGCCGAAGTCGCAGCGGGGGGGCGATACGGCGCTGAGGGTGTCGCGCAAATCGTACAGGGTGATGATGTAGGGGGCCAAAATGTCAGGGCCGCGCCCCAGCTGACCCCAACACTGTTCGTTCCAGATCTCGCTGTTCCGGCGTTTTTTCTGCAGGTCGTCGTGGGAGCGCGGCAGCAGCCAGGATAGGCTGCAGCGATGCCCTGTCCAGGGCGAAATGAAAGTCATCTGGTCGCGGTAGGGCTCCGTATGCTGGAGGTCGTAGATGCGGGCCAGTTCATGGATCATACCGGCGAATGCTGGATGGGTCGTGACATCGTGGACCTTTTCCCCATCCAACCACACCTCGCGGCCATCTTTCAGGCTCTCGAGGTAGCGCGTCCCGGTCATCGCCCCCAGCGCTGTCGTGGTATCTAACGCCATGCGCTCGTCCCCTCCTCGCCTGGCCCGGTGTGAAGATGGCATACGCCAGCATGCGGCGCAGGTCGGCATCTGGGTTAATCTTGGCGCGTGCCGCCGCTCTCATCGTGTTGATCGTTCTCATCCTCCCGTAAACAGGTGCTGGCTATCAGCTGAAAATGGCTCGTCTGTACTCCGACAGCATGGTGATGTCAAGAGAAATTCCCGTACCCTCTCCCCTCATGGGCCCAGGCGCCCAGGCTCCCTCTCCCCCTGGGAGAAGGCTGGGGTGAGGGAAGTCCAAGCGTTGCCCAGGCTCGGAGCGCCCTCACCCTGACCGTCTCCCGGTGGGAGAGGGGACCTCATGTCTTCCGTGGCCAGGGGGTACGGGGCGTAACCCGGCATCTCTGCCCATCAAGAGGGAGGGGCGTGCACGGATGTGTCTGATACCGCCGCAAAACTCTGAGGCACACCCAAAACAACTGGTCATCTTGATATCTCGCCTTGATAGTGCTACGTTACCGCACACTACTGCCGTTCCTGCCTCAGTGCGATCCCACCTGGTGTGACTGCACGCCGTTGGTCGTCATCAAATCGTGTGTCGCTGTACCCACGACGCACCTGAAGATGTTGGTCTGACTATGTGAGAGCCTGCCCATGAAAACCGGCATCATCGGCCTGCCACAGGTAGGCAAGACAACGTTGTTCAACATGCTGACCAAAGCCCATGTGAATGGACGAGGCCACGCTCAGGGGCGCGGGGTGCATATGGGCGTGGCCAGGGTTCCCGACCAGCGCCTCGACCGCCTGGCGGCGCTGTACCAACCCCGCAAGCTCGTCCAGCCCGCCGTCGAGTACGTGGATGTCGCCGCCATCGGTCAGGAGGCGTTGAAAGAGACAGCCTACGCCACCACCCTCCGTCAGGTCGACGCTCTGGCCCACGTGGTCCGCGCCTTCGACGACTCGACCATGCCGCATGTCGACGGGATCGATCCGCGGCGCGACATTCGCAGTGTGGAGTTCGACCTCATGCTGAGCGATCTCGGCCAGATCGAGAGGCGACTGGAGCGCCTGGCGAAAGACCTGAAGAAGATGCGCACGCCCGAGCTGGCGAAAGAGTACGACCTGCTCCAGCGCTGCCAGATGCAATTGGAACATGAGCGTCCGCTGCGCGAGTTGGAGTTAACGCCCGATGACCAGAGGCGCCTGCGCAGCTTCATGTTTCTCAGCCAGAAACCGGTGCTGTACGTTCTGAACCTCGGCGAAAGCGCCGACCTCGGGGATGAGCTGGAGCTGGCGATCGAGCAGTACAAACTGACCGAAGCGGCGTCGCGGCCTCATGCAGCCGTCATCGCGGTCTGCGCCAAGGTCGAGGCCGAGCTCGCCGCCATGGACGACGCCGAAGCCGCTGAATTTCTGCCCAGCTATCGGCTCAACGAGAGCGGCCTGGTGCGACTGATCCGCAAGAGCTATGAGCTCCTGGGACTGATATCGTTTTTCACCGTCGGGGAGGACGAATGTCGGGCCTGGACCGTGCCGTGCGGGTCGCGCGCCGTCGAGGCTGCGGGCGCTATCCATTCCGACCTCGAAAAGCACTTCATTCGTGCCGAAGTCATCCACTGGGACGCGTTGCTGGAGGAAGGATCGGAGGCCAAGGCGCGCGCCAAGGGCACGCTGCGCTTGGAAGGCAAGGACTATATCGTGCAGGATGGCGATGTCATGCACGTCCGGCACGGCGGCTGACAGCGAAGCGGCTTCGCTTGCCTCCGCGTAGAAAGGACGACGCATGCGATACGGTTTCTCCCTGCCGACCCGTGGCGCGACGGCTACTGCCGCGTCAGCGAGTTGACCTTCGACTTCCGCGGCGATCACTGACGGGAAAGCCGCGAGCGCATGGTGCACTGCGCCGCGGCGATCAAACCTGCCGCCAGCGCCTGACCGCTTGATGTTGAGGTGGACAGCAATTTGGGCTTCACTTAGTCGATGGCCTATTCTATCATGCCCATGAGGGGCTGTCCCCTTGAGAGCATACGCGCCAGGATACCTCCCCTCTCCCGCCGGGAGAGGGCTGGGGTGAGGGAAGCCAAAGCTCAGACCTGGCGCGGAGCCGCCCACACCGTGCCCCGCCCCCGCAAGGAGGGGGGATGCTGATGCCCCTGCTGAGGGGTTCTGGTCCCTGAACCGGCCGCGTATGCCCCTTCAGGGTGGACTACAGGGGGGAGAAGACGGCATGACTTCAGATACGCGATGGCATGCCGGCAGGGTACGCCCGACTCACGATGCCCGTTCAGGGCGCTAGAATCAGGAGTCGATGATGGCAGACATCCGTATCGCACTCACCGAGGAACAACTGGCCTTGAAAAAGGCCGTCTACGAGCTGAGCAAGCTCTTTCCCAGCGAATATTGGCGCGAGCTCGATGAGAAACGCGAGTACCCCGAGGCGTTCGTGCAAGAGCTCACCAAAGCCGGCTATCTGGCGGCGCTGATCCCTGAAGAGTACGGTGGCAGCGGGCTGGGCATCCTGGAAGCCGGACTGATCCTCGAAGAGATCAACCGCTCCGGCGGCAACGCCGCCGCCTGCCACGCCCAGATGTACATCATGGGGACGCTGCTGCGCCATGGCTCAGCGGAGCAGAAGGCGCGCTACCTGCCGAAGATCGCCAGTGGCGCTCTACGTCTGCAGGCCTTCGCTGTCACCGAGCCCAACGCCGGCTCGGACACCACCAAGCTGCAGACCACGGCCGTGCGCCAGGGCGATAGCTACGTGATCAACGGCCAGAAGATCTTCATTTCGCGCGTGCTGCAGTCCGACCTGATGCTGCTGCTGGCGCGGACCACGCCCCTCAATGAGGTGCGGCGACGCACCGAGGGGTTATCAGTATTTCTGTTCGACATTCGCGGGCTCAACGGCTTAACCGTACGACCGTTGCGCACGATGTTGAATCACCATACGAACGTCCTCTTCTTCGACAACGTTGAAGTGCCGGCGGACAGCCTCATCGGGGAGGAGGGCAAAGGGTTCTCGTACATTCTGGACGGTATGAACGCTGAGCGTATTTTGATCGCCTCGGAGTCCCTCGGCGATGGACGCTGGTTCATCGAGAAGGCGGTGAAATATTCCAAGGAGCGGGTTGTCTTCGACAAACCCATCGGCGCCAATCAAGGGGTGCAATTTCCCATCGCCAAAGCGCACATGGCGGTGGAAGCGGCCGACCTTATGCGCTTGAAGGCCGCGGCGTTGTTCGATGCTGGCCAACCCTGCGGCGCCGAGGCCAACATGGCCAAGTACCTCGCGGCCGAGGCCGCCTGGGAGGCCGCCAATGCCTGCCTGGACTGCCACGGCGGCTATGGCTTCGCCACTGAGTTCGACGTCGAGCGCAAGTTCCGCGAATCGCGCCTCTACAAGACCGCGCCGGTGAACAACAACCTGGTGCTAGCCTATGTCGGCCAGCACGTGCTGGGGATGCCGCGATCGTATTAACTCGGCCAGACAGGGAGGCCTGCGTCTCTCTCCCTCGATTCGGTATGGACATGAGCGATATCAGTCCCCTCTCCCTGCGGGAGAGGGCGAGGGTGAGGGGAGTTGGTAGGTAGGAACCTGCCTGCTGCATTCAAAGAGTAGAACAATGCGCAAGAGCACACGCCCCCATCCGACCTTGGACGAAATTCTCGGCCTTCTACGTCTGCACCTGCCCGAGCTGCGCGAGCGCTATGGCATGCGTGCGCTCCGCGTCTTCGGCTCATACGTGCGCGGGGAGCAAAGGAGAGGCAGCAACGTGGGCATATTGGTGGAGTTTGACGAGCCCCCTCTCACACTCATACAAGTCATCGCGCTTGAGCATTACCTCAGCGATTTCCTCGGGGTAAGGGCGGATTTGGTGGAGAAAGACGCTCTTAAACCAGCCATTGGCCAACACGTCTTGCAGGAAGTTGTACAAGTATGAGGGGAAAGCGTAAGGATATCAACTGCTTGCGGGAAATCCTCTGAGGACAAGACGTCAGCGTAGGGGAATCCCAACCTCACCTGCCAATCGGCTACGGAATTCTTCCCAATCTTCGCCATTACGGCCAAGTACTTGGGCGACATCAAACCACGAGTTCGTAGTCGGAGACTCGCTGCGGAGCTTGTGAAGGTCGAGCCCTTTTTTTGCGATAATCGTCCAGAAGTCGCGAAAACCCTCCCTCTTGGCCTTCTGATGGGATTTTTCTGCCTCGCCAGCACGGTTGTGGGCGTTGCTCTTATCGGTCCCGCCCTTGATCTCGATGGCGACCTTATTACGCAACTTGCCGGCAAACTCTTCTTGGATGCGCACATCTGGGTCACTCGCAAGCGCAATAATGACTTTACGGGCAGAAGCGTTCCTTACAGTCAGCCTGCGATCCTCGCGTTTGATGATATGATCTTTTACGATTTCGCCAATGGAGATGAATACATCCACTGTCGCTTGTTTGCCGATTGTATTATTATTACTTCCCTGGAACTGTGCCCCTATGGTGAGGAGAGGCAATTCAACGACATCACGTGAAGTAATGGTCGGGGACATCTGCCGGACAAGCTCGGCTAGTCCCTCGCACATGGCATGGCAGAACGTCGGTAACATTTCTTTTTGCCGATCGTTCAGCATACCACGTGTCTCCATACTCTTGAACTGGCTCATGCCTGTACCGGTTCCATAAAAGGTTTTTTGCGAGATACCTAAAAGGAGGCGATAGTAGCCTACCAATGTCGGTTTTATTCCAAGAACGATCGGGGTTGGGAATACGTGCTCGTCGCGCACGCCTGCCGCGGCTAGGATTTGCTGTGCATCGTCGGGAACATACCTGCTGATCTGCTGTTTGAGTGTTTTGGGGTCAACACGACGCAGTGCCTCGCTGAGCGCATCCATAAGCCATGTTTTCCGAGCCGCGACGAGCAGCTGATGAAAGGCGATCTGCCGAGAAGCAGATGGTGCTTTGATGGCCCGGCTAGTCATGGATCGCGGTCCCGTTTATCCGTCGTTCAGCAATACCAATATACTCCGGGTTCAACTCTACACCGACAAAACGACGACCTAGTTTTAGCGCAACAAGTCCGGTCGTTCCAGAGCCGATAAATGGGTCTAATACCAGGTCACCGGGGCGGCTTCCTAGTGCGATGCATGGCTCGACCAAAGTGGGCGGAAACGTGGCAAAATGTGCTTCTGGATATGGCTGTGTATTGATATCCCAAACGGTTCGAAGGTTCCGGTCGTTGGGACCACGAACTGCTTCGTGGTCATAAAAATAGCGCTCCGCTTTACTGAAGAGAAAGATGTACTCGTGGCAACGAGTCGGTCGATCTTTAACGCTCTCTGGCTGGCCATTGGGTTTGTTCCAGATGATGTCAGTGCGAAGATACCATCCTGCGGCTTGGAGAGCGAAGGCTAACCGCCACGGTATTCCTATAAGATCTTTGGGTTTTAAACCCTCAGGGGTCGGTGGGCGGATATCCATGGCACGGATGGGATTTTTCTTGTCTGGTGCGCGCCAGGTTCGACCGCCTGAAGTATATGAATCGCCGATGTTGAGCCAAAGGGTACCATCATCACGTAAAACGCGATGCACCTGCTCGAACACCTCTACTAGATTGTAGATATAGTTATCGAGCGACATCTCGAGACCAATCTGGCCAGGAATGTTGTAATTGCGTAATGACCAATAAGGCGGCGAAGTGACACAAGTTTGGAAGACCCCTTCCGGCATCTGGGCGAGAACTTTTTTACTGTTGCCAGTAATGAGTGCCGAATCAGTCGCACCCTCTTTGAAGAGCATACGAAAGGGATCATTGGTCCCGTTCTCGGGTAGGATGCGAACGCTATGGTGTGTCCTGTGAACCGTGCCTGTAAAAAGGGGCAACTGCATACCTGCAGGCTGGCCACCCTCTTCAGCGCTTCTATCGATGCTCACTGGCACTATCTCCCACTGCTTGTGCCCGATCTTCGCCCTCAGGTTCAATCAACCTATTCAATTGAAATCTCTTGAGTAGAAATTTTACCAAACTGCCCTCCTGTATGCAACGGAAAATCCATGCGGGAAGACGTGACAGGAGGCAGGTAACATGCTCCTGGAGCGGCTCATAACCTCAGAAATAGTTTGAAGCCGCGTCTACGTATCCCGCCGCATCAGGCTGAAGCTCTGGGCCGTAGGCCCTTTGTCCGGCTGGGTGGCCAGGAAGAGCGCCAACGGTGCTACATCCTCCGGGGTTTTGACCCATTCGCTGTCGATGGCGAACACGCTGCCCTGGTGCTGTTGTTGAAGGTCGCGGTTCAGCTCGGTGACCACGGGGCCGGGGATCAGCTCGTTGACGCTGATATTGAAAGGCCACAGCTCCTGGGCCAACACCCGCGTTAGCATCCATAGACCGGCCTTGGAGCAGGCATAAGCCGAGCTGCCGGGCATGCCGCGATGGCCGATGCCGGAGCCCATGGTGATGATCTTGCCGGCGCCGCGCTGCTTCAAGTAGGGAATGGCGGCTTTGGCGCAGTAATAGGCGCCGATGAGATTCACCTCGAGGGTCGCCAGCCAATCGGCGGGGATGCTGTCCTCGACGGGCCTGCGGTCGTACTGGGCCCCGGCGTTGATGACCACGATGTCGACGCCGCCAAACGCCTCAGCCGCGGCCCGAAACAGCTTGTCGACGGAGGCCCATTGCGTCACGTCGGTTTGCACTGCTAGGCTTCGTCCTCCAGCCTGCCGGATCTCCGCTGCGGTGGCGTCGATTTGCGACTGACTCCGAGCGGCACAACACACCGCCGCACCCTCACGGGCGTAGGCCAGGGCGATGGCTTTGCCGATACCGCGGCCGGCGCCGGTCACCACCGCCACCTTCCCCTGTAATTTCCCTGCTGGATTCATGGATCGCTCCCGCACGTTCACCCTGTCAAGGGAACACTTGCTGAGCGCTGAACCTGGCGCCTAGCCGCATCAAGGGATGGAGGGCGCGACCTTGGACGCCCTCTGCGTCTCGATCGCTTGCGCGATCTCGCGCGCCCGCCTGGCTTGACGTTCGGCAAATTGCGCACAGAGACCGGTATAGCGTGCCGGATCCAGCAAGGCATCGATCTGCTCCGGCTTGAGGTGGGCGGCGACGCGTGGATCCTCCGCCAGCAGTTCGCGAAACGGACGTCCATCGGTCGCCGCCGCTTGGGCGGCATCATACACCACATCGTGGGCGCGCTGGCGCCCGATCACCTTGCCCAGTTCGAGCATGAGGGCCTCGGCCATGATCAAGCCGCCCGACAGATCGAGATTGCGCCGCATACGGTCGGGAAACACCTGCAATCCGGTGAAGACCACGATGAGTCGCTGCAGGATATCGCCCATCAGCTGACACGCCTGGGTGACGGCGTGGTCCATCATCATGCTGGTCGTGCGGTCGGCCTCATGCTCGGTCTGCATGGCCTCGAGCGCCAAAGGCACCAGGGCGCGGAGTTCCGCCGCCGCGGCGATGATATCTTGCGTGAGCTTTGGGTTGCGCTTCTGCGGCATCGTGCTGCTGCCGACGGTGCCGGGGGGCACGGGTTCCTCCACTTCCCCAAACTCCTGCTTCATCAGCGTATAGATCTCGCGGCCGATCTTGCTGCAGGTAGCGGCGAGCATGCCTAGCAGCGTGACATACTCGGCCTGGTGATCGCCGATTGTGCGCGACGGCACCGCCATCGAGCCCATGCCGAGGCGGGCTGCCAGCTTCTCCTGCGTCGCCAGCCCGATCTCCCCCAAGGAGGCAAGCGTGCCGGCGCCGCCGCCAAGCATGGCCACGAATACCCGACCCTCACAGCCGCGCAGGCGTTCCACATGGCGGCCGATCTCATCGATCCACACCGCCACCTTGTAGCCAAAGGTTGCGGGCACGGCATGCTGGCCATGGGTCCGTCCCGGTAATAGCATGTCCTTGGTACGCTCAGCCAGGTCCGCTAGCGCGCGCAAGATGGTCGCTAGCTGCGTGAGAAAAATCTTGTGGGCCCGCCGCAGGAGCAGGAGTTGACCGGTTTGCTGAATGTTTTGCGTCGTGGCCCCCCAGTGCACATAGCCACCAGCATCGCCCTCACAGACGCGGTCTAACTCCCAAATTAGCGGCACCAGCGAATGGCCGGTACGGGCCAAGCCGGCGCGGATGTTGTCTAGATTCAAGAACGGTAGGTGCGCTTTGCGCGTGATCTCGGCGGCGGCGCTCTCCGGGATGATCCCCAGCTCGGCTTGCGCTTGGGCGAGCGCCGCCTCAACATCCAACCAGGCCTGGTAGCGCGAGGCTTCTGAGAAAAGCGCTCGCACTCCCGGATCTTCGACGCGGTATGCCGTCGGTTCGCCCTGCATGACGCTGTCCTCCTTCGTTCGTGAAGTTCCCCATGAGGCTGTCGGCACGCCCGTTATAAGACATCTGGCGCGCGGGGTCAATGTTTGCGCCGGGGGGCACGCATCCGGCTCTTTGGAAGACGGGAGCGGGGTGGTATGATGTCTAGTGTTTACGGCATCGGTCTTTGGGTGCCTTGGGGGCAATCGGGGCGGGGTGAGGACGGAGAGGAGGGCGGCGTCTGGAGCGGCGCATCGTGGGATTTCACCAAGACGACCATGGCGACTGGGTGGCGGAGCTGGAGTGCGGACATGGCCAACACGTCCGTCATCAGCCGCCATGGGTCGAGCGGCCTTGGGTGTTGACGCCGGACGGACGGCGGCGTTGGCTTGGTCAGGTCTTCCATTGCCGCCGGTGCGATGAAGAGCGGCGTGGCACCCTATAGTGCTTGCGTTAAGCGGATACTCTAGATATAGTTTGGACACGCGGCGAACGAGCGAGGGCCGCGGCTTCGCTAGCGATTAGCGCCTTAGTATGCCAGGGCAGCCGATGGTTGGCGATCGTCGGTCATGGGCCAAAATAGTTAGACCTGAGCCACGTGCGAGATCCTACAGCGATTTCGGGAGGGAAACCCTATGAGACGTTCTGTTGCACTCACCGCCGTCATGGTGATGTTGCTGGCGACGCTGGTGTGGACCCTGGATGCCTGGGCCCGAGCCGGGGGCGGCAGGTCGTTCGGCAGTCGCGGCTCGCGCAGTTTCTCCGCACCGGCGAGCCCTGGCTCCAGCCCTTCATCACCTACTCGGCAAGCCGTACCGCCGTCGGGCTTCCAGCAGCCACAGCGCTCAGGATGGATGGGCGGGCTGATGGGTGGCATCGGTGGCTTCCTGCTTGGGGGCCTCATCGGCAGCCTGCTGTTCGGCGGTTTCGGGCACGGACTCTTCGGCGGCATCGGCCTGCTGGAGATCTTGCTCATCGCCGGCCTGATCTACTTTGCGGTGTCCTACATGCGGCGGCGTCAGCAGCCGGCTCCGGCGGCGTCCTACGGCTATACACCGCCGTATCAACAGGATGCGAGCACCTGGCCATCGGGTTCAGCGTCGGGGTCTACGGCGACCATGGAGGCGCCGGGGACCGTCACCGACCTGGAGCGGGGGCTGGGGCATATCCGTCAGATGGATAGCGCCTTCGATCCTGTCCGGTTCGCCAGCGACAGCGCTTCCGATGTGTTCTTCAATGTCCAGGCGGCCTGGATGGCGCGCGATATGGCCTCGGTCCGCGACCTCTTGGCGCCCGAGTTGTACGAGGAGCTGCAGAAAGAATGCGAACGGCTGCGCGCCGAGCGCCGCCTCAATCGCCTGGAAAACATCGCGGTCCGCTCCGCGGAGGTGACGGAGGCCTGGCAGGAGAGTGGTCGGGACTACGTGACGGTGCGTTTGCTGGCCAACCTGCTCGACTATACGGTGGACGAGGTGACGAATGAGGTCGTCGAAGGCAGCCGCACCGCGCCTGTGAAGTTCGAAGAGTACTGGACCTTCGTCCGACCCGTTGGCCGCAACGCCTGGCGCCTCAGCGCCATCCAACAAGCGGCGTAGGGCGGTTGCGGTGGGTTATTAGACGGTTGGGGACGGCCGGCGGGCCTGCAGGCTGGCGACGAAGGCGGCGTGTTCGGGAGCGGCGAGCTTGTCTTGCAAGATGGCCAGGACCCGCGCCATGTCGCCGGCCCAGAAAGCCGTTGGATCGAGGCAGAGTCCAGGAAAGACTTCGCTGCACAGCAAACCCGAGGCATCCGGCTGCAGCGGCTGATAGACTCCCTCCCGCAGTCGGAACCAATCGACACGTCGCTCGTACATCTGCACGGCGATGTACTCCTCGACGCCGCTGCGCTGGTAGGCGCGGAGTTTGACATGGAGATCGTAGGCAACGCTGCTGGCGGCGATCTCCAGCACGAGCTCGGGTGGGCCCTCAAGATAATGATCCTCCGTCACCCGTGATTTCCCTCCGAGCTCGGGCTCCAGGCGCAGGAGTGCGTCGGGCTGCACCTCGTTTTCCAGATCCAGCCGCACCGTAGCATTATCTCCAAGGAGAACTCCGGGAGTGGCAGCGCTGTATACGCCGAGCCAGGTGACCATATGGCCATGAGACTGGGCGTGCTCCGAGAAGCGGGCAGGCGAGGGCATATAGACGACTCCATCGATGAGCTCGGCTATCTTGATCTCCGGGTGGGCCTCATAGCGGCGCTCGAACTCAAAGCGCGATAGCCGGTCCCCAGCATGCAGCGGTGGGACTTTATCCCATGGCTTGGCTTTGGGAGAAGGTTTGGCGATCGTGCGCTGTGCCATAATTTAATCCCTTCACGGCTCTCCAACTGAGAGTGGGAAGAGCAGAGAGAAAGCCGATGCTCCCCTCCACAAGGAGCTCGCTGCTCAATACAGCGTAGCGAGGCTGCGATTCGGTGTCAAGAGCGGTGATCATGCGCCTAGAAGCGTGTAGGTTGTGCGCTCATGCGGATCCCAGAGAACGCCTGGGCCGATGCGAACGCGTCGCATCGCCTGGCCGTTGCTCTCGGGAAATTCAACGAAGCACTGCCCGGTCAGCTCTCGTCCCATCTCGAGCGAGGCCTCGCTTCCCGAGTCAACCATGGTTCCTCCTGAGACCCCAACTGCTGACCTGCCGTGAACCCCTCCCCGCTGGGAGGCCCCTCACCGGTCGTCTTCTGGCGGCGGCACGGCGGTGACGGTTCCCGTGCCGCCTTCCTCTGGAGGCAATGTCGATGATCGCTAAAGAGAAGCCAATCCGCATTGTGATTGCCGACGATCAGCACTTGGTCCGGCAGGGGTTTCGGGCGATGCTCGACCGCCTGGCCTCGATGGAGGTCGTGGCCGAGGCCGGCACCGGCAAGGGGGCCATCGAGCAGTATGCCCGCCACCAGCCCGACATCCTGCTCCTCGACCTGCACTTCCCGGACATGTGCGGCGTGGAGGTGATCCGGGCCATCCGGGAGCAGTTCCTCATCGCCCGGATCATCGTGTTGACCACCTACGACCGCGACGAGGACATCTACCAGTCGCTCCAGGCCGGGGCCAAGGCGTATCTGCTCAAGGACGTGATGCTGGAAGAGTTGGTGGACTGTCTGGAGAGGGTCCACCGGGGCCAGACCTACGTGCCGCCGCCCGTCGCCGCCAAGCTGGCCGAGCGAACGGCCAGCCCAGAGTTGACCGAGCGGGAGCTGGACGTGCTGCGGCGGATCGTCGCCGGGCGCAGCAACAAGGAGATCGCCACCGACCTGAACATCACCGCGGGCACGGTGAAAACGCACGTCAACCACATCCTCGACAAGCTGGGCGTCCACGACCGCACTCAGGCGGCGACCACCGCCCTGAAGCGGGGGCTCGTGCGCCTGGACCAAGCGGAGCCAGGGTCGGCGGCGGGACCTCCACTGCTGTCCTCTATCGAAAGATAGACGTCCCACTCAACCCTATTCCGGATGGTGTCTTCTGTAGCCTCAGCGCATATTACCCTTCACGTCCATTGGTTGATAGATCGGTGTCTCGGGACCAAGATGCCTAGGCTTTCGGGTACATCAATTGAGGGGGAACCACGATGCCTGCCGACACTCGCATGGGGGCGGCCCCGCCCGCCGATGTCATCGTCCATAACGGACGGATCGCCACCCAGGACGACCGCCGCTCCTTGGCCCAGGCCGCCGCCATCAGGGACGGCAAGTTCGTGGCCGTAGGGAGTGACCCCGACGTCCTCAAGTTCCGGGGCAAGCAGACCCAGGTAGTTGACGTGGGAGGCCGCACGGTCATCCCCGGCTTGAACGATTCCCACCTGCACATCATCCGGGGTGGACTCAGCTACAACATGGAACTGCGCTGGGACGGCGTGCCAAGCCTGGCCGACGCCTTGCGGATGCTCCGGGAGCAGGCCCGGCGCACGCCGCCGCCGCAGTGGGTGCGGGTCGTCGGCGGCTGGACCGAGTTCCAGTTCGCCGAGCGCCGCATGCCCACCCTGGAGGAGATCAACGCCGTCTCGCCCGACACGCCGGTGTTCGTCCTGCACCTGTACGACCGGGCCATCCTGAACGGGGCGGCGCTGCGGGCCTGCGGCTACACCAAGGACACACCCGACCCGCCCGGCGGCGAAATCCAACGGGACCAGCAGGGCCACCCCACCGGCCTGCTCATCGCCCGGCCCAACGCCATGATCCTCTACGCGGCGCTGGCGAAGGGGCCGAAGTTGTCCCCGGACCAGCAGGCCAACTCCACGCGGCACTTCATGCGAGAGATGAACCGCCTGGGCCTCACCAGCGCCATCGACGCCGGGGGCGGCTTCCAGAACTACCCCGACGACTACCAGGTGATCGAGGACCTGCACCGGCGGGGAGAGATGACCGTCCGCATCGCCTATAACCTGTTCACCCAGCGGTCCAAGCAGGAGTTGGACGACTTCTCGAAGTGGGTCACGATGACCCGACCGGGTGAGGGCAGTGACTTCTACCACATGAACGGGGCGGGCGAGATGCTGACGTTCTCGGCGGCGGACTTCGAGGACTTCCTCGAACCGCGGCCCGATCTGCCCGCCTCGCTGGAGCAGGAGTTGACCGAGGTGGTGCGGCTCCTGGCCGCACACCGTTGGCCGTTCCGCCTGCACGCCACCTACGACGAGTCGATCAGCCGCTTCCTCGACGTGTTCGAGGCGGTCAACCGGGACGTCCCCTTCAACGGCCTGCGCTGGTTCTTCGACCACGCCGAGACGGTCACCGAGCGGAACCTGGAGCGGGTCAAGGCGCTCGGCGGCGGCATCGCCGTGCAGCACCGGATGGCCTACCAGGGCGAATACTTCATCGACCGCTATGGGGCCGACGCCGCCCGGCACACGCCGCCCACGATGAGGATGCTGCACCTCGGCATCCCGGTGGGGGCGGGCACCGATGCCACCCGGGTCGCCAGCTACAACCCGTGGGTGTCGCTGTACTGGATGGTGGCGGGCAAGACGGTCGGCGGCACGGCGCTTTACCCCGAAGCGAACCGGCTCGACCGGATGGAGGCGCTGCGCCGGTACACGGTGGGCAGCGCGTGGTTCTCCGGCGAAGCGGACAAGAAGGGGGCGATCGTCCCAGGCCACCTGGCGGACCTGGCGGTGCTGTCGGCGGACTACTTCTCGGTGCCTGATGAAGAGATCAAGGGGATCGAATCCGTGCTGACGCTGGTGGGCGGCACGGTCGTGTACGGGGCGGGGGCGTTCGCCCATCTCGCTCCGCCGCCGTTGCCGGTCCTGCCCGACTGGTCGCCCGTCAAGGTGTATGGCGGCTACCACCAAGCCCGGCAGCCAGACACCCGCATCACCCAGATCCGCGCTGGCTCCCTCGGCATCCACGGATTCTTGCACCGCCTCCGCGGCGGGATTCGGCCGGACAGGACGGAGCCGCTGTGGGGTAGCCTGGGTTGTGAGTGCTTGGCGTTCTGAGCCGACGACACCATCCACGCCTCGGCAGTGGCATCATGGCCCACCGAACGGAAAGTGGCCAGAGGCAGTGCGCACAGGGTGCAGTGGAGAGCGGAGGAGCATGACCACGATGTTCAGGACACGACCAGCAGAGGCGCGGGGCGGCGGGGATCATGGTTGGCTGAACACCCGCCACACGTTCTCTTTCAACGACTACTACGACCCGCAGTACATGGGCTTCCGGGTACTCCGGGTCATCAATGAGGACCGGGTGCAGCCGGGCCAAGGCTTTGGGACGCATGGCCACCGGGACATGGAGATTGTCACCTACGTCCTCGAAGGGGCGCTGGCGCACCAGGACAGCCTGGGCACCGGCGCGGTGCTGCGGCCCGGTGAGTGCCAGCGGATGACGGCGGGCACGGGCATCCGACATAGTGAGTTCAACTCGTCCGAGACGGAACCCGTCCACTTCTATCAAATCTGGATCATCCCCGACCGGCAGGGCCTCCGTCCGAGCTACGAGCAACGGTCCTTCCCGGAAGAGGAGCGGTGGGGTCGTCTGCAGGTGGTCGCCTCCCCGGACGGGCGGGACGGGTCGCTGACGATTCGCCAAGATGCCGAGGTCTTCCTCGCCTCGCTGGGCGAAGGGCAACAGGTGCCGCACGAGATTCGACCGGGGCGGCATGCCTGGCTCCAGGTCTTGCGGGGAGCCGTGCAGTTGAACGGCCTTGCCCTCGCTGTCGGGGATGGGGTGGCCATCAGTGACGAGCCATCGCTAACAATCCGGGCGGCCACGCCGTCCGAGGTCATGCTCTTTGACTTACCGTAGCCGAGAGCGCCCGGCCTGCCGGGCACAGCGAGCAGGCGTATCATGAGGACTGGCGAAGTGGAACAGCACGAGAACATGGCCTGGATGCCGCGAGCGTTTCTCCGCGGCAAGTCCGTAGAGCCGATGAAAACCTAGGAGGGAGGGGCGTGCCATGAGTGAGGCGACGAAGACCACCGATCGTATTCATAGCCTGTTGACTCCGGACAATTGCGTGGTGACCTTGATCGACCATCAACCGCAGATGTTATTCGGCGTCAACTCCATCGACCGCCAGACGCTGATCAATAACACGATCGCGCTGGCCAAGACGGCGAAGGTGTTCAAGGTACCCATGGTCTTGTCCACCGTCGAGACCAAGTCGTTCAGCGGCTATCTCTGGCCGCAACTCGTCGCCGTCTACCCGGATCAGCAACCGATCGAGCGGTCGAGCATGAACGCCTGGGAGGACAAGAACTACGTCGCCGCGATTGAGCGCACGGGCCGCAAGAAGATCGTCCTGGCCGGGCTGTGGACGGAGGTCTGTGTGTGCTTCCCCGCCATCCAGGCTATGGAGGCCGGCTACGAGGTCTACGTGGTGGCGGATGCCTGTGGCGATGTCAACCAAATGGCCCATGACATGGCCATGCAGCGCGTGATCCAGGCAGGCGCGGTGCCGGTAGTATGGTTGCAGGTGCTGCTGGAGTTCCAACGCGACTGGGCGCGGCGGGAAACCTATGATGCCGTGATGGACATCGTCAAGCAGCACGCCGGGGCCTACGGCGTGGGGGTCGAGTACGCCTACACCATGGTCCATCGCCAGGAGCCGTCCCAGTTTCTGGTGGCCATGGGGGCCCTGGCAGGCGCTGGGGGCGGCGAGCCGAAGGCCCGCTAGCGACCGTCGACCGCGGCAGCCCACGCCACGCGGGCGGCGGTTCGCCGGCCATCAAGCCATGGAGAGACCAGACGCGATGGGCCGAGCGATGGCGGTCCGCCGCCCTCACCAGAGGCAAAGGCACAGGTGCCCAGGTGTGGGGGCAGAGGCGGTGGTGCGGCCTGCCCTGCGACGGCTTCGCGTTCTGAGCCGAAGGCGCGGGGCCCCCGGCGTGGAGTCCGTCGCACCACCCCCGCTTTCGGTCGTGAGGGAAAGGAGCAGAGCCCGATGAGCACGCTCACAGAGCCGAACCATATTGTGACCTCGGTGATCCAACACCAGGTGAAAGCGGGTGAGGAAGACCAGTACGAAGCCTGGCTTCGGGAGATCACCCCGGCCGCGCAGCGCTTCCCGGGACACCTGGGGGTCAACATCCTCCGACCCCCGGAGGGCGTTGGCTCCTACACCATTGTGCTACGCTTCGACACCCTGGAGCATCTGCAAGGCTGGCTGACCTCGGAGACCCGCCAACGGCTCATCACGCAGGTTGAGCCACGGCTTGCCCACGGGGAGCAGGTCGAGATCAAGACAGGGCTGGAGTTCTGGTTCACCCCACCCACGGCGGGGCAGAAGTATCCCCCGCCGTACAAACAGTTCCTCCTCACGCTCTCAGCCATCTTCCCCCTGACGCTGATCGTGCCCTGGGCGCTGCAGCCGCTGTTTCAGGTGGCGCCGATTGCCGGCCTCCCGGGGGTGAGCAATCTCGTCATCGCGGCCGTCCTGACCGGCCTCATGACCTACGTGATCATGCCGCACTATACGCGTCTGGTCGCGGGCTGGCTGTATCGCTGAGGGGGCAGGCAGCCGTGCCATCAGGGCTCGCCGCGCTGGCCTCGCAGGTAAGCACCTGGCTGCACGTTTGAGTCGGTCGGCTTCATCGACGATGATGAGCTCGGTGTAGTAATGATCTTGGAGACTATCACAAAGTGGGGGCTAGGCGGCTTCCTGCTCCTGGTGTCCATCCTTCTGCATCCCTGGGTACCAGCGACCAAAAGTTGCGCGCAGATCATCGTTTAAGGTCTGTGTCCGCACCTGGAGCAAGAGATGCGCACCGCGCGGCGTCCATCGCATCTGTTGTTGCTTCACCATCCATCGGCTGACGACCTGATTCACCGTCGACTCTGCAAACGCCGTGGAGATCGTTTCACCGTCCCGATCCCGATCACCGTAGTTGGGGATAAACGGTTTGTAGACCGCGATGTAGCCCTGAAATTCGTGCACGGCCTTCCGCAATTTCTTGAGGCCCTCGGTCACAGGCTCGAGGTCGTCGAGGTCCATCGCCAGATCTTCCAGCCCTTGCAGCGCTCGAAACACATTCCCATGCCACAAGTACCACTTGACGCGCTCCAGTTGCTTCTCTATGTTCCCGCTGGCGTCGATGCCTTTCTGTGCGGTGAGCCCCTTCGCCATCTGCCCCCCCGCTCGGCCACCCGGAGGAGATGCCGGTGCACGGTGGTGGCATTGAGCTGGGCGCCAATCGGCAAGATCTCCCCCAGCACGTCTACCGTCACGCCGTAGGACATCAATGCGGCAAACTTCGCCTCCAGATAGAGCAGCTCAGGGCCTGTGTGTTCCTGGAATAGTTCGGCCGGCGGGCTCACACTTCGCAGCTCAGTCGTCTGGCACCGATACGTATACCATCGCGGATTGGTCAGCGTCAGCTTGTCAAAGACCGTGCGATAGACCAGCTGGTGGTGCCCCTCACGCCGGCGCGGTCCCTGACAGGCCGGACGCGGACGATGTGCTTCCAGGTAGGCGAGGCCGGCTCGGTGACCATCGTCCGTTGCACGCCTTGGAGCGCAAGGCTTTGGCTTCGGCGAGTGTCATGCCGAGGGCCTCGGGCCGTAGCTCACCCCGTTCGAACTGCGCCGCGTCTTCGCCGCATTAGGTATCCCCCCTGATCTGACTCAACAATGACTTAAATGCGGATTTTCATCCACTACCTCCCCCTACTCCCACCTCCACGCCTCATCCCCCAAGGCGTAGAGTGTGAGACGCCGGTTCACCCGCCGACGGTCAAAATGCCCCAGCGCCAGCCACGCTTGCAGGGCTTCCAGCTCGACCAGCTGATCACGGGCGTCGTCTAGGTCGCCTGTGCGGATCGTATCCAGCAGGTCAGCGTAGCGGTCCAGGAAATAGGCCGGCGCATGCTCTTCCTGCAGTGCCATGAAGGCCCACGGTCCGCCACAGTCCTCGGGTGGCACCGCGCGCTGACTCCCAATGCAAGCAGGGTACGTACGTGTCTCGTCCAGCGCCAGGCGTCGTTCCACCCGGATCCCGTGCTGCCACAGGTCCCCAAAATCGTACTCGTAGAGGAAGCGTTCGTTGGGGCGGAAGTGGAAGTCGTATAAGCGCACCTAGCACGTGAGGGGAGGATGTCCACCGCTTTGTCAAGCGTCCGCACGGATGGGGTCCGTTTCTGGCGGCCAAATGACATTGGCGCGCTGACGCCGCGGGGAGGGTCCGGTCGGGCTCGTCGCGGCCCCTCACCGGCACGCCTCGCACCGTGGCCCGGCCAGAGCCGCCCGCGCGGCGACGAGCGGCGCGCGGCTCTCGAGCACGGCGCCGGCGATGAGCATCACGAAGAGCGACGCGAGAACAACAAGGGCTCTCTTCTTCATGGCGAGGTTCCTCTTCTCGGGTGATCGGCCGGTCCGCATGGGCCTCCTCAGGCCATGCGGTCGCTTCATTCCTTCCAAACAGATGCCTGCTGTTCCCGCAGGGCATCCAACCGCCGGTACAACGACGCCGGCGCCGTGCCGTAGCGGCCGACCCGGGTCAGCGCCTCCTCCAGCGTTTCCAGGGCGCGGTCAATTTGCCCGGTTTCTGCATACGCCTCCAGCAGAGTCTCCAGGGTACTCAGTGTATTCGGGTCGCGCCCGCGGGTATAGTCGATGGCGTTGCTGATATAGGCCTGGGCCTTTGCCAAGTCCCGCACCTCGGCCTGCGTTGTATAGAGCCAGGCCAGGTTGTTATAGGTCTGGGCATCCCAGGGGTTGAGGGTGAGGGCGTGTTCCCCGGCGGCAATCGCTGGCTCGATTCGGCCTTGGTCGAGATACATGTAGGCCGCCGTGCTGTAGATCTCCCAATACGTGGGATCGCGCGCTTTGGCGGCGTCGAGCACCGCCAGCGCTTTCTCCGGGCGGCCGTCGCCGTAATAGAGCGCACCGAGGCGCACCAGCACCTGGGGGTGTGGATACTCCTTGGCGACCTCTTCGTATTCGTGAATGGCCCAGGCCTGCGTGGGGTACTTCTGCATGATGCGCTCCACCACGTTAATACGCCGCAAGGCTTCGTCATTGCGCTGCGCGACTTCCAGGGTCTGCACCCGGTTGCTCAGGCGGTAGGCGTAGGCCCCCAACACCGCAATGACCAGCAGGGGCAGGGCGAAAATGAGTAAGACGCGCCGGGCCAAGATGGTTTGCAAGCGGACAATGTCAGCGGCCTCGGTGTGGACATGAGGCCTCAGGGTGTCAACGTGTGCGTCCATGCCCATGCCCTCCTCATGCCGTGCGGATCACGCCTCCTGTTCAGCCCGCGCGCCGGCCGGCGTGGTCATCTTGAGCAGGGCCATGATCGGCTCCAACGTCCGGTGGACCTCGGCCAGTTTCTGCGCCGGCGTGCCGGGGGAGGCCTGGATGGTCTCCACGACGTCATTGATGGCCCAGAGATACCACGAGAGCATCAGCATCGGGAGCGAGACGATGACGAAGGATAAGCCTTGGAGCATCTGGGGCGGGACCCAAAACCACTGCATCATGCCGGCCCCCGCGGTCCCCACGCCGACGCTGAAGGTTGACACCGTAATAACCTTTGGCAGCATGGCTCACTCTCCCCAAGGCCGTGGCGCTGGCCTGGCCCTCTGCTCGTGTCTCCCCCCGGTGGCGCTGGGCGGCGCCGGCCCGCACAGGACCGCGCCATGCCCACGCCTGGTGCGCTCAGCCGCTCACCGTAAGGGACTGGGCAAAGAGCGTACCAATGACTGGCATGAGCGTTCAGGCCGCACAGTGCGTGGGGGTGAAACGACAGCGCACGGGACAGTCAGGGCGGCGGGTTCGTCGCAATCAACCACCGAAGAGACCATGCCACCGACCACCGGGGCCAGCGCCAAGCGACGGCGCCGGTTGCAGGCCGGTGGCCGAACCTACCCGTGCTGGTCATCTCTGACCGCGCTCACCAGTTGACAGAGTGAGATGAATGAAGAGTGTTCCTGTTCAGGGGACGCCCGGAAGGCACCTCCTGCAACCGGGTTGCGAAAAAAAGAACCCCCGGGAGGATCTGGGGCATAGGGTGGCCTCCCATCACCCATGGCGTCGTCTCTCGTCTGGAGGCCAAGCCCTCGTAAGTAAGGGCGACGGAAGGAAACCGCTTGGCAGGAGAAGAATCCTGCTGGTGCATACGAGCTTCCCGCAAGTACTGTGATCCGTACGTTAGGTCGGCGGCTGGAGGGATTCTGGGAGGGGTCAACGGTCTTGAAGCCTCTTGGCATGCCGTCATAGCGGTCGAGGAAATCTTCCGGGCCTCTCGGGGCAAACCTGCCGGTGTGCGGATTGTAGCATCCGGGCAATTCGTAGTGATGAAAGGGGTGGCCGTCGGGGTTTGTGCGATAGTGCGGCCGCACGTGGGTCCCATCGTGACGGGAGTACCCGCGTTCAATGGCGGCGAGCCGTTCTGAAACCATCACGCCTGCAAAAACCGAGCATGCCATGATCGCGAGCCAGGTCTTCATGGGGGGCCCTCCTCATGGGGCCGAACTGGAAACAGGGCCAACATCCCGTTTCGTGCGAAATCTTCTATCATATACAGCTTCCATCCGGCGCTGCTTGCCGTCGAACATTTCCGCCACGCTCGCGTCCGTACCCGCTGCTGCCGCGGCGGTGGGAGCCACCCGGGCAGGTGGTGTGTTCACAGCAGGGCCACGTCCGCATGATCTCGCGTATGTCGGCTCCTCCCTCCTCACGGCTGCCGTCAGGAACGATAGGAGCGCCTCGTTGAAGGCTGCCGGAGTCTGGTGGCTCATGAGGTGTGTGGCCTTATGACTACCAGGCGACTGCTGGGAATGCACGGCACAAGACCTCCTTGCCCAAACAAGAATGCCGTCGGGAGTGTTCCCCTCCCGTGACGCGGGTGGGGATCTTCAAGCCACGAACCATAGCGCAGGAGATCACTCGCGGCCGAGAGGCAAAAGGCTGGGGCTGGACCGTCCCGGCGTTGTCCAGGGTCATCTGGCGGAAAGCTTCCGGTGTAGGGCTGGGTGGCCATCACACGCGTCGGTAGTCGGCGCGACGCCGGCTGGCCCCCTGTGCGGTGGACGGCTCCCGGCCAACATCGCCAGCCGGTTGAGCGTGCAGTTAAGTTGCAACCGACAATTACCAATAAGTGGAGTCAACTGGCGAGCAGTCCTATCAACAGGCCAATCGTGAAGGAAGAGACCCATGCTAGCACCCTTGCTGAGCGCCGCGGACGTGGCCGCCTAGTTCAACATCAACAGCCAAACCATGTATGACCTGATCGTCGCACACCAGCTCCCCGCGATCAATATCGGCGGGCAATGGCGGTTCCAGGAGGCGCAGGTGCGCGAGTGGTTCGAGGGTCACACGGCCGCCCACGCGCGATGCGAGAGCCGCTCCCCGCGAGACCTCAACAGTGCCCGAGGGGCCGGCCGGGCAGCGCCGCCCAGAGCAAAAGGCCCGCGGCCATCTTCCTGGCGCTCCTCTTCCTCCCCATGGCTGCGGCAGGGGACAGGCCTTACCGCATCGGGGTCGTGCTGCCGGGGGACCAGTGGGTCAGCGGGGTCGATGGCCTGCGGGAGGGCATGCGTGGGCTCGGCTACGTTGAGGGGCGTGACATTCAGGACTTGATCGAGAACGCCGCCGGCGACAAAGCCAAGGTCGAGGGGGCCACTCAGAAGTTCGTCGCCGAGAAAGTTGACGTCGTCTACACCATCACCAATACCGCCCTGAAAATCGTCGCCCAGGTCACCAAACCGTCCCGCACCCCGGGTGGTCTTCGGCTCGGCCTCTGGCCTGGTCGAAAGCGGCGTGATGCCGTCGTATGCCACTCCAGACACGCACGTCACCGGGGTCACGAGCGGTAGCATCGAGCCGGTCGCGAAGCGGCTTGAGATCCTGACGGAGTTGCTGCCTCACGTCAAGTGCGTCGCGCTCATCGGCGGGGGCGCCGCGGACAGCTCTCGTGCCGCGTTCAAGGTCGCCCGCGACACGGCTCCCGAGCTCGACCTCACCGTGATCGAGTTCACTGTGGGCAGCAATGAGGATGCCGTGCAGGTCGCCAAAACACTCACCCCCACCGAGGTCGACGCGCTCTTCCTCATCCCGAGCCTGCACACCGTGGGCGTCGCGGGGGAGGTCGCCGCCGCGGCCCGGGCGCCTCGGCTGCCGTTCGCGGTCTACCAGGTGGAGCACGTGCAGCAGCACGGCGCGCTCCTGAGCTATGGATCCTCGTACTTCCTGTAGGGCCAGCAAGCCGCCGTGCTGGCCGACAAGGTCCTCCGGGGTGTGCCTCCGGCCCGCCTGCCCATCGAGCGGCCGCGACTGCATCAGCTCATCCTCAACCTCGACACCGCCAGGGAGGTCGGCGTCACCTTCACCCCCGACGTGCTCAACCGCGCCGACCAGCTCATTGACAGCCGAAGTCAGGGGTAGGGGCGCTCCGCAACCATCGAGGGGGAGGATTAAGAAGGCTTCGAAGGAGCGCCAAGCCGGCACTCCTTGTCGGCGGCACCAGCATGAGCGATGTCGAGGAGACGTGCGGTGGCCACTGCCCACCGGTTTCGTATCCACACCGTCCGAACCCGGCTGTTCCTGGCGCTCGTCACCGCCATGGTGATGTTGATCGGGATCAGCGCCCTGGTCTAGCGCGTGACCGTCAAACCACGGCTGCGGCTGGACGTCGCTGAGATCCAGCGGGAGGTCGCCATGCCAGCGGCCGACCAGGTCAAGGCCTTCCTCGAGCACCACCTCGACGAGCTGAGTGCCACCCTCGATCTGAGCCGATTCTGGCGCGAAGACACCGACGGTCAGAAGGAAGTGCTCCGGCGGCTCCTGAAGTTGGCGCCCACCCTGACCAGGCGTGCGCATCATCTGCAGGCTGTTCCCTCATTGCGCCAGCCCCTGGTGTCCGGCGAAAACGGTGGATAAAACGGAGTATTCAGTCATCTACGGGCTAAACCCATGAGGGTTCGGAAACAGCATATACGCTCGCTCGTCGAACGGCTCCGCGCTCACAACGGGGTTACGTCCGCAGCTATGAAGAGATGGTAGAGGCGGGCTTGCGCCTGCTGCAGGAGCGTGAAGCCGAGCTCGACCGCATTGCCGAGAAACTGCGGCCAGCCGCCGAGCGGTTCAAGCGCGGAGAACTGGGGCTCCCCTTCGATGCAGCCGAGATTATTCGACGGGGGCAAGAACGTCTCACGGCTGAGCAACGCCGCCCATGACCCATAGGGTGATGCTCGATCCAGACGCCGAGCGCGACCTGGACGCGATCTTCCGCTACTTTGCCCAACGCAATCCCCCTGCCGCCGAGCGCTATATCCGCGAACTCTGAGAGCGGTGCGAGTTTTACGCGGCAACGCCCTTCATGGACAGGCCGAGCCGACCATTGCCACACAGCTGGGCCTGGCTCCTGACCAAGGCCGTAGCTTTCTGTAGCCGCTGCAGCGCCCGCAGCTCCGGCCCCCCACAGGGGGTGGGTGGCAGGCTGGCCCTGCTTCCGTCGGTGGACGGTGAGGAAGCCCTCCTTTAGGTTGACCTGGTCCCACCGGAGGCTGACGAGTTCCGCCGCGCGCAACCCATGCCGGAAGGCCAGGAGGATCAGGGTGGCGTTGCGGTGGCCGTGGCGGGGCATGGTGCGCACGGCCTGGATCATGCCCTCGACCTCGTGCGGCATCAGATAGTTGCAGCTACGGCGCTTCCCCAGGGGTTACTTCGGAGGGGGTGGCACCCACGGCATCGCGACTACTTTCTCGAACATTGCCAAAAACAGGGCTTGGGGGTGTGGGGCGCGCACAAACCTCGATCAGACATAGCGGCGCAGTCTAGCAGGAATGATTGCGTAAAACAGGTCCATTTCACAAAGGCCTTCGCCATGCGTGAGCGGTCGCCCTGCACTCCGGGGCGCGGCGGACGTTGCCCGCGGTCGCCCCTGCTCGCCGCGCGGCCGCCCCCGGTGCAGGGTCGGGGAGGTATAGTCGCAGAGAAAGTCCGGGTGGGCCGCTAAAAACCTCCTGGGCCGGACCACCGCGTCGGTGGGCAGGCCGGTCACCTGCAGGAGGGTCTCCAGGTAGTCCCCTCGCGGCAGGTGTTCCCCGCGCTCCCACCGGGTGAGGGTATTGACCCGCACGCCCTGATTGACTGACAAAACTCCAGATTGTCATGCGGCGGCATCTTGGAACTCCATCATGAAGAACTGCTTGGGTTGGCTCTGGTCCGGCTTTTTTGAGGCCATGGCTGGGTCAGGATCGGCTTCAGCAGATCAGTGTAATCTGGGAGGTATAACCAAAAGGTGTGGAAATAGGAGAAAGGCGGTGTATCCTCGTGGGTGGCAACCCCCCCGCCGAGCCCCGGCTAGAGCAAGGAGACACCGCCCTGGAGCAGCAGACCACTCCCCGGCCTCGTCGTCAAGCCCGATCTGGGAGCGCTTGGCAGCGTTCGTGTGCGACCAGGTCCAGCGCTTCATCCGAGCCGTGTTGGAAGAGGCGATGACGGCACTGTTGGGACGGCCGAAATCCGCCCGGCGAACGGCCGTGGATGCCTCGCCGGGGATGCGGAATGGCGACGGCAAGCCCCGCCGGTTGAGTCCGACGAGCGGCACGATCACCGTGCGTCGGCCGCGCGTATGCAGGCTGGGGGAGCGTTTTGTCAGGCGCGTCTTGCCGTTGTTTCAGTGCCGGACCCGGCAAGTGGGCGAGTGGTTGCCCCAACTCTCCTTGCATGGCTTGGCCCTGCGCGGCCTGCTGGGCGAGGGGGCGCCGCGCTCGGCCGCCTCGCTGGCGCGACTGCAGGCCACCTGGCCGCTGGCATATGAGGCCTGGAAACAGCGACGGCTGGACGACTTGGCGGTGGTGTACGTGTGGTCCGATGGGTGGTATATCAACGCGGGGCTGGCAGAGGGTAACGCCGCCCTGCTGGTGCTGATCGGCGCCCTGACCAACGGCCAGAGCGTGGTGCTGGCGGTGGAGAGCGGCCCGCGGGAGTCTCAAGCATCGTGGGGCGCGGTGCTGCGTGCTCTGCGCGCCCTGGGGCCGCAAGCCCTGGCGCGGTCCCATCGCCGACGGCCACCTCGGCACCTGGGCAGCCGTGGCGGCGCAGCTACCGACGGCGGCCGAGCAACGGTGCTGGAACCATCGCCTCACCAATGCGTTGGATGCCATTCCCAGAAGGAGCCGGCCCCGGCCCGCACGCTATGGTGTGCCATGCCCTATGCGGAGAGCTAAGCCGGGGGCGAGCAGCTCCGGGCGCAGTTCGACCAGCGCGATCGTCAGGTCGCTCCGAAAGCCGTGGAGCGCCTGGCACACGATGGGGAGCGATTGCTCACCGTCGACCAGTGCCCCCGCGCACATTGGCGTCATCTGCGGACCACCACCGTTGTGGCATCCCTTTTTGCTGCAGCGCGGCTGCGCACCGGGGCCGCCAAACGGTTCACGAAGGTCGAGTCGGCCACCGCCATCATCTGGACACTTCTGCCGGTGGCGGAGCAGACCTTCCGGCGCCTGAAGGCTCCAGATCTCCTACCGGCGGTGTACGCAGGGGCCACGTATAGCGATGGTATCACGCAGAGCGTCAGCCATCACCAGGAGGTGGCCGCCTGATCCCATATACACACTTATTGACAAGACCTCTCATCTGGCCACGATCTCATAACGCCTACTAAGGGCTCGTCTCACCCAATTCCAGCCGATCTTCAGATAGCTTTGGCCTCGAAACCAATGCGGAGCGACCCACCGGCGTTTGCCCTGTTTGGCAACTGCCGTCCCTTGTGAGACCAGATACAAGTGGCTTACGGCACTCGCCGTGATAGCGTATGGGTAAAACGCAAAGAAGATATACAATCGACAAATTAAGAATGCATGATCGGATGATTCCAAGGTGTCAGGGGCACGGGCCGGAACCTATCCGGGAAGTGAGATCACCGAGCACCCCTTGTTGACGTTTCTTCCCCGTTGCTGCTGTCACAACCATCGAGGGAACATGTACCGCTCGATGTGATCAGAGGGCAATGACGGTCTGGCGCCTCAGCAGGCCAACTCTTGTCCCGTGTGTTGAACTCGGCTCATCCCTTCATTAACAAGCACGTGATCGTGGTGGCGTCGGTTCGGACCAAACCATCACGGGTGGCTGAGGGCCGTCTTGGCCTCAGCCAGGGCCTCATCGGCGGCGCGGATCAACTCGTCGGCCGAGGTGAGGTGGTCCTCGGGCAGGCTCGCCACGCCGAAGCTGGCGGTCACCTGCCGGCCATGGCTGAAGGGATAGGCGGCCACGATCTGCCGCATGTGCGCCGCATAGTCCAGCGCCCCCGCCTTCGGCGTATTCACCAGCAGGATCGCCAAGCCATCGCCATGGTACCGCGAGATCACATTCTCCGCCCGTGCGTGTTGGACCACGAGCTGGGCCACCTCCTGCAAGGTCTCATCGCCGGTCAGGGCGCCGAGGTCATCGGGCCCCGTGCGCAGCCCCTCGAGGTCGAACCGCACCAGGGAGAGCGGATGGCCGAACCGACGGGATCGACTGATCTCTTCTTCCAGACGAAAGAGGAAGAACCGGCGGTTGTACAACTCTGGCACGTCATCTTTGCTGGAGAGCTCTTTCAGGCGCCGATGCGTCGCTTCAAGGTCGCGGTAGGCCGCATCCAGCTGGGTGGAGAAGATCTTGATCTGGGCGGCCTGTGTTTCGATCGTGGTGAGCAGGCGCGAAAAGGACGCCATCAGCACGCCGATCTCATCACAACGGCCTTCCACCCCCCGCACGTCGGCGTGGTCGGCGATCAGCTGGGCGGTGCGCACCACCGCCGCCGTGACCTCCCAGATCACATAGCCGCCGCCTGCCATCAGCAGCGCGGTACACCCGAGTAACCCTTGGAGCGCGCCGATCAGCACCCGGTGCGTCGCCGCATCCAAGAGCGGGAGGACATGGACAGACAAGAGATACGTCAGAATGAGCCAGGGGATGACGGAAGTCAGCGTCAACGCCAAGCACATCTTCGCTTTGAGGTGGTGCCCGTGAAAGGCGGCCTCGCGGTGTGGAGATCGTGCCATAAACGCTCCTCGGGTCCGTCGGGCCCCACATTGGGGGAGGCCCGAACGGGACGCCTCGATGAGACAGGATTGGTTGGCCGGGACCAGGGGTGCGGTGTATTGATCGGCGCAGGGAGGTCATTCTTGAGTCGAGGTGTCCATGACCAATTTCCGAGATGATGGTTCGCGCTGAAGGCCCGTGCGCGGCCGGGGCGAGTGCGCCGCCGCCCGCCCTGCCGGCGTGCCCCATTCCCATCCAGCGACAGCTCCGACGATCCACCTGGTGGCGTCACACGCCGGATGTGGTCGACGGCACCCAACGCTGTGCGCGCTCGCGCTGGCGGTCCTTCGCACCCGCGATATGGATTCGCTGACATGATGGGACATGTCAAGAGAGCTGCGTTGCTGTCCTTCTCGCTGTGACGGGATCGTGAGCGCAGCGAGGCCATGAAGACAGGGACCCGACGCAGGATGCGTATCCCCTGAGCCCGGACCCTGGGGCGAATGCATTGGAGCGTCAAGACACCATCATGGGGCGAGCATCGATGCGGCGCACATTAAGGAAAAGGTTCGGAAGCGGTGGGCGAAGCGGTCAGCAGGGGCTGCCGACGCGTCATATGTCCGAGGACCAAGGGGGTCTGGGGCCCCAGGGGTGCCGCCACACCTCACACGCTGCGATTCATGCCGGGGGCGATGTCGCCCAAGAGCGCTGCCGAGCGACGCTCCACGGCGCTGTTTTCTGCAAGCCGTCTATGGCAGCCTGTTTCGTTGGAAAAGGGGCTCTCGTGCTGGACCGGCGTCCCTGTTCAAAGAACGCAGCAACGCGCCAGAGTCCGCTTAAAAACAAACCTCGTCATCATGCTCTTTTCGCCAGTGGGGCATGAAGCCGACCTTAGGCGGTGGGCGCTTTAGATGTCTATGAGACAGGATATCAGGGCTCTCCTCGTCAACCGTTGTGTCACCATGGGACCCGACCCTGTCCTCTACACGCGCGCTCAGTGACCTTGATGGTGTGGCTCCCGTGGCATTCATTGCTAAGGAGGATAGCCATAGGCTCATCACCTTTCCCGCAAGGATTCCCAGCGCCGACCTTTACCAACCTTCTCCGGCATGATCCTTGCTGCGTCAGGCCTCAACTCTTGATCCGCCTCTCGCCTCCCCGATCGGCTTTCGGTGTGCTGCCTCCACAACCCGCGCTAAAGTTTCCATGCCATCGATGGCTGGCTCAGCTGACCGTCTCCAGACATGCGAACCTGAAATTGCACATGCGCTATAATACGCGCTCATCGTGGAGTGCTGGCGAGGGAGCCTGAACGGGAGCCGATCGCCTGCCGCTATCGTGGAGCGCATGGAGAACGCCATGGCCGAGGCCCGCTATCAGCGCGAAGGGAACGCCCCCAACTGTACGAACGCGAGACGGTCCCCACCCGGGGCAGGTTGTTGGCCGAACTGATGTTGGCGCACGTGTCACTGCACGCCGGCGACCGGGTGTTGGATGCGGCGTGGGGGACGGGGATTGTCACCCGCGTGGCCGTCCAGCGGTATGGTGATCCGGGGCACGTCGTTGGCCTCGACCTCAACGCCGGCATGCTTGAGGTGGTCCGTGCCCACACCCCAGCCACCCCCGTCCCGATCGAATGGCGGCACGGCGATGTGTGTGCCTTACCCTTTCCCGATGGCCGTTGTGAGGCGGTGTTGTGCCAGCAAGGCTGGCAATTTATCCCGGACCCGTTAGTAGCCCTACAGGAGATGCGCCGCGTGCTCGTGCCCAGGGGGCGCCTCGCCTTCACGGTCTTCAGCGAGATTCCGGCGTATTACGCGGCCCTGGCGGATGCGCTCGCCCACTATGTCCGTGCCGACGCCGCCACGACTTGCCTCTCTCGGTATGCGTTGCGCGAGGCTACGACCCTCCGGCAGCTGGTGGAGGACACCGGGTTGGGCGCCATCGAGATGCGCGTCCTTGAGGTCCTGCGGCGCCTGCCGGCATCGGCGGCGTCCGTCGTGGCGGCCATGGCGCGGGCCCCCTATGCGTGTGAGGTCGCCGCCGTGGAGGAGGCCGTGCGTCAAGCGATCGGGCAGGAGGTGAGTGCCGCCCTGCACGCGTATCGGGACCGCGCCGAGGTCGCGACCCCCCATCGCAGCCATCTGGTCCAAGCGGGGGGGCAGGAGTCCCGGAACAACAAGGGTCGATCCTCTGCAAAGGAGTCTGTCGTGAATGAGTCGAGGTTCGATGCCCATGCCTCTATGACCTCGCAACGCCGCGGATGGGGCCAGTCTGCCACGGGGTGGAAGCGCGAGTGGGAGACCTGGGAACGGGGGCCCAACCTGTTCGGACTCCTGATCCTCCCCCATCTGTCTACCACACGGACACCACGGCATCAGCTGCTCATCCCTGGCGGTCGGTTGGCGGCGGCGGTCTGGGGGTCACCGGCTCACGCGCTGGCCATGAGTCTCCCCATGCGGATCATCCGGCAGCGCCGAGGAGGACGATCAACTCTTCTCCGGTAACTTGGCTAACCAGACCTTCGGCGCGCTGCACCTCGACGCGTAGCACATCGAAGAGTCGCTTCAGCCTCTCGTGCCATACCTCTGGATCATGCCCTTGCGCCAGGGAAATCCTCATCTGCCGTTACGTCGGTGCTTGGCCTTCTTCAGCGGCAGCAAACAGGGGCACCATCGATGCTCAAGCGCAACAGGCGAGAAGGCCCCCTCGGGGCCATTTGGTCTTGCTTCATATCATCGTGAACGCTGGTGTCAAGTAGTTCAGATATACCGCAGAGGTGGAGGCGATTATTGCGGAGCTGAGCAATCCGTCCACGAACAGCAATATGGACACCAACACCGTTGGCCGCCTAGCGACGTGGCGGAAGAATCTCATGAATCCAAGGAATGAGATCATTCAGCACGGCGAAGTTGATCTCATGGCCCATGGGGTATTCGCGATAGGTAGGCCGATAGCCGTGGGATTCTAGAAAGGCTACGGCGTCACGGCTCCACTCGACCGGCACCAAGGGATCTTCCGTACCGTGGGCGATGAAGAGGCTTTGATCACGGGATGGAGGTAGATGCGCCAGCAAACTATCGGGATTGCGCAACGCCCCGCTGAGCACCACTAATCCAGAGAATAACTCAGGGCGGGTCATCCCATAGCGATAGGCCATGGCCCCGCCCTGTGAAAACCCGAGCAGGAGGGCCTGCCCCGGCGCGACCTGATACTGGGCCCATACCTCGCGGATGAGCCCATCGAGGGCCGCTAAGGCGCGTTCCACCGCGGCGGGACTTGCATTGCCACCTGGCTCATACCAAGCACGCCCGGTGTATCCAGGGCCGATGGGGACCGTCAATGGGGCGTTCGGACAGACATAGAGGTAGCCAGTCTGATCGATTGCCGGGGCCAACCCTGCCAGGTCGCGCATGTCAGCCCCAAACCCATGCAAGCAAACGATGACAGGGAAAGGCTGTCCGGCCTCATAGTCATCTGGGAAAACGGTGAGATACTCCAACGTCGAGCCCCGGCCCGCAACGGTGTGCATCGCCCCCCCTATAGCCTATTCGCAATCAAAGCAGCGGACGTCCGCGAAAATCCGGTCGCGCTCCGTTTCGGGATCCATGGCGTAGGTGATGAGGATACGCAAGGCCTTAGAGGTGTCCGGCAGTTGGTATTGCTGCACCATGTCCTCCAAGAACGCCATCTGATGTTTTTCGAGCTCCACCGTGTACATGGTTTTATCTTTGACGGCCATCGCGAAACCTCCCATGCTCCAGTCATCGACCATAGCAGACGTGCCCCCAACGTCGTATTCCTGCGCCCACGATACCTATTTTTTCCATTCAAGGCAAGGAGAAAGTCCGCAGATGTGGTGAAGGCGTGACGACGTGCGTAAGGCTTGCTACAATAGCAAAGATCTCGGTTGTTGCGCGCCCCTTTTACGCAGGCCAAGGCCTTGCGGCAGGCCGCATTGGCAGCGCTCGTAGAGCTCCGACGCGGAGGGATGGATGACTCGCATCGAGCAGATCAAAACTCTTATTGCAGATGACCCACGCGATGCGATGCTGCGCTTCGCGCTCGGGAATGAATATTTTCAGGCGGGGCAGTATGCGGAGGCGATTGAAGCGCTCAACGCCGCGCTGGCCATCGACCCTGAGTATGCTTTCGTGTACATCCAATTAGCCGAGGCCTACGAGAAAAGCGGTCAGATCGACCTCGCCCGGCAGACCATCGAAGCCGGACGCGGCCCGGCTGCACGCAACGGTGATCCGAATCTAAGGCGACAGCTCGATGAGATCGCCAGCAGGTTACCAAGGTAAAAGGGGAAGACGCGATGCAACAGCGCTTGGAAATCGCCGGCCGGGTGGTACAACCACGCACGTTCGACTTCGCCGCCCTCACGCAGCTCTCGGGGCAGGTCGAGGATATCGGTCACCTTGTGCCGGGACGCCAGGGGGGTGGGGTCCGCCTCATTACGCTGCTGGCTGCCGTCCAGCCGGAGCCAGATGCAGCGTATCTCACGGTGGAATCCGCCGATGGGAGCTTTAGTGCGAGTGTACCACTGGCCGCGGTGGTGCCTTCAGGGGTGGTGTTATATCGGCTGGGCGCCGACCCCCTGCCGACGCAACTGGGCGGGCCATTTCGTTTTCTCATCACCGATGCCCAAACTTGCGCTACGGGGGGCGTAGACCTCTGTGCCAACGTCAAATTCGTCGGGCGGCTGCTCGTCAGCGACGCCCCCGGACGCGATACCCGGCCTCTGCGCCCGTAATAAGCCGACCGCTGTCGCCCGATCCTGCACCTGCGCCCTCCCGCCGTAAGGCCATAGGCGCCAAGTTCAGCCTGAAGCCGCGCTGGAACAGCGTGGGATACCCCTCACCCCTGGCGGGGGAAGAATAGAATGGGGGGAGGAGTTCGACAACGCTGAGGATGTCGCTCTGCTTCCGTCATCTTGGCTCCCTTCCCGAGCAAGGGCCCGGGCCGCGGATTGGGAAAGAGGGGAGCGGAGCAAGGCGTTTGCCGGGACTCACGGGGAGGTCGAGGGCTGGCGCTGCCAAATGTCATAGAAGAGGGCGATGGAGCCGGGGGAGTGGCCGGCGTAATGATTGTTGTAAAATCCATAGACTGCCACCTGGCGGGCCAAGAATTGACGAATGACACCCACCCAGGCAGTGGTTTCTTGCTGCCGATCGGCAACCAAGCGATCCCATCTCTGGGTCACAGCCTCCATGGCTCGTCGATCGCCGAGCCAGCGAATATAGCTGAAGTCAGCCGTAATCACATCGTGCTGACGGACCAACTCCTGCACGGGCGGCATCCATGGATGATCGATAAGGGCGAAGGCCACGCGATGTGCGCGCAGCAGATCGAGGAACCGACGCGTCATCCACCAGCGGTTACGGATTTCGACGGCGAATCGCAAGCCGGCTGGAAGCTGTTCGAGGACAGGAGCCAGGCGATCGACAAAGGCCTGCGGGGTCGCAAAGTGGCGTTTCGAGAAGTAGGGGAATTGAAAGAGCAGGGGCCCCAACTTCTCCCCGAGGCGACTCATCGCCTCAGTGAACTGTTGGAGCTCAGCCTGACAATCGCGCAGGACCTTTTCATGGGTAATCACCTGCGGGATCTTAGCGGCGAAGCGAAACCCGTCGGGCGTGCGACGATACCAGGCGTCGACCATTGAGGGGGTGGGGATACGATAGAATGTGGTATCGATCTCCACCACCGGAAAATGCTGCGCGTAATATGTCAGATAGTCGGCGGGCTTGGCGTCAGCGGGGTAGAGGCTGCCGCGCCAGTCGTCGAAACTCCAACTGGAAGTCCCGATGTAGAGGGGCAATCCCTGGGGAGGCTGTGGGTGTGGCGTAGGCCGACGTTCTGCTGAAGGTGGATCGGCAAAGAGGTCGAGTTCCATGCTGGTGGTATCATCCTATGGCAGCGAATGCCTGTCACTAACAACGAATGGGTTCGTCCTCTTGGCGGCGCTCCGGGCTCAGGATCGTGGCATGCCTCGCTGCAGTGCAAGTGGCAATGGCGAGCGAGGCCATCTCCTCAGTGTGTGAATGAACCCTCTGAAGGCAGTTCCACAGAGAGTGCCTGTAAGGATCGATGATGTCGCGTCAGCTACCGCCCCTCATTGTACTATACGAAGACGACGAGCTTCTCGTCATCGATAAGCCCGCCGGCTTGCTGGCGATCCCCGATCGATGGAATCCAGCCAAGCCGACCGTTGTCACGTTAGCGAACGCCCATGTGCAAGCGTCACGTCCCGCCACGGCATCCCCAGCCTCTCCAGAGGCGCGTGTCTGGGTAGTGCACCGCTTGGACCGCGAGACCAGTGGGGTCATGATCCTGGCCAAGTCGGCGGCTGCCCATGCCGCGCTATCCCAGCAATTCGAACGCGGCGAGGCGCAAAAGACATATTTGGCCCTGGTACACGGGCAAGTCGCACGCCCTGATGGCATCATCTCCCTTCCCATCGGACCGCATCCCCAGAAAGCCGGGCTCATGATGGTGCGACGCCACCGCGGCAAATCGGCCCTTACGTCCTATGCCGTCGCGGAGCGGTTTCGCGGCTTTACGCTCCTGGAGATACGGCCGGCCACGGGGCGTACCCATCAGATCCGTGTGCATCTGCAGGCCATCGGACATGCTATCGTTGGAGATTCACGCTATGGAGGGGAGGCGCTCATGCTGTCGGCGCTCAAGCCGTCGTATCGGTCCAAGGCCGGTGAAGAGGAGCGGCCTCTACTAGCACGACTCGCCCTCCACGCACAGGCGCTGCAGCTCACCCATCCCACACATGGCGGAATGGTTAAATGGCTTGCGCCGTTGCCCAAGGACTTCGCTGCCGTCCTGAGAAATCTGCGTCGCTACCGGTCTTTACCAGGGGAGCCACCGTCGCCACCAGCGATGCCGCGGGGGGAACAGGAGGGTCTGCAACTCTGAAACTTTCCGTCGCACTTGCGTAATACGCGTATGGCGCTCTTGCAGGGTCTCGCGGAGCATGGTGAAGTGCTTATCGAGATCCTGGATGAGGGCCTGCGTTTGGTGCCATTCCTCGGGATTCTCCGCCGTGAATCCGGCCCCGTCGATCGCCTTCTCTGGAGCCTGTGGATCAGTGCTGCGCGGAGTTCGTCGGTCGATCAACTTACCATCGGAAAAGACCTTCATGGTGACCTTACCCATTGCCTCCTGGAGCATTACCTCAGTAGCGCTACACGGCAGGTGATCCCCGCATCCCCTGGCGCATGGCGAGGAGGATACGAGCCGGCACATCGTTGGGAGGGGTCACAATCCCTTCAAATGATGGCCGCGGCGATCACGACGGCCATGCCGAGGATAAATGCGGCTACGACCATGGCCACCGCTGGATTACGATGGGTAATCAGTTCCTCTTTGACAGAAAAAGGGGTGATCAGCTCGTAGATATAATAGCCGATCAGCAGCAAGATCAACCCAACCAGACCATAGACCACCGAGGTGAAGAGACTGGCCCACGACAGAATCGGCGCGATAATCCGTGGTTCGGCCGGCGGGAGAGGAGTCTCACCAGCGAGTACGAGCCAGGCCCCGCCAGCGATGCTCCACACGCCGATCCAGCCTGCTAGCCAGTACTGCATCGGTGACCTCTTCGTCCACGTTCCAGGTGATCGTCGCATCCCTCGATCCCAATGTTAGAGAATTGACAGCTCGGGGTATTCCGCGATCAATTCCTCTTCGGTCAATGTATCGTCCGGGTTTTCCGGTGTCCAGATGACTTCTAGACCTAGGAGGTCGGCGGCAAGTAAGGTCCCCAAGCGCTGTAACGTGGCTTCCATCTCCTTGAATGAAGGCGTGCGGGAGGTGGTGAACTCCGGATAGCCGGTGGCAACGATCAAGGTGACGACCAGATAGCGCCCGACTTCACCCCCAGGCGAAGGCGCCTGCGGTGGGGCCTGACGGCGTATGCCATCGATGTTGACCGTCAGCTCGGCAGACAATTTGCCCCGTTCCAGGTTGACGAGCTGGTTGAAGCTCCGTTCCGCCTCATCGATGGTGCCCAGCCGTTGCACCTGCACCGTGCCGTATCGCCAATATTCGCTGTGGCGGGTGAGGGCGATCACCACATCCTGCAGGGCCGCGGCCAGCCCCGCCACCGTGTTGGTCGTGGCAGCGGCGGCCGAGTCGCGTAACTCACGTTGCAAAGTGCGCGCCGTCGACAGCATGCCGAGCTGACATTTCACGACGGCATAGCGATCGCCACCGCCCCAGGCAGGCGCTGCGCCGCGGTCGCGATAGGCATTGGCCAGGTTTTGCAACAAGACCTTGCCGATCAAGGCGACAATGCCTAAGATGAGCAATACCCCGATGATGCCGCCAACTCCGAAGCCGCCGCCGCTGCCGCCTCCCCACCCTAAGAACGGCAGGAAAAACGGGAAAAACCCGAAGCCGGGCCCGGACACGGGGGGATAATACCCAGGGGAGGTTGGACCGGAATACGGTCGTGCCGGCACGGAACGCGGGCTCGCCCAGCCGCCGCCGCTCGAGCCACTGCGCGACTGGGAAAAGCCCGCACGACCGCCATACCGGCCGCCGCTGCTGCGCGCCCACACCTCAGAGGTGAGTGCCAGCACCAAGAACAGGCAGGTCAACATGGCGAGGATGACGCCCAGGCATCGGCGTCGCTCCCATGCGCGAGCATCGCAGGTTCGTTCGCGTTTCATGGTTCTTAACCTAGCCTCTCTGCTATGAAAAATCAAGCGGAATTCCCGCCGCCCGCGCGGCGCTCCCGGTGGCACACAGCTTGACAACCTGACGATGGGTAGACTACTCTTCCACGGCCACGTCATCGAATATCGGCATGGCCATGCGGGCGCCGGCAGGGTTACCGGCGCCCGCAACAACTCGTCTGGGCACGCGCTGTAAAGGCGCGAGGAGAATGCGATGGATTTTCGGTTGACCGAGGAACAAGAGGCGCTTCAACGGCTAGCCCGCCAAATCGTCCAAGAGGAGTTGCTGCCCCTGGAGCCACGCTTCCTTGAGGAGGGACGGGATGAGTTGTGGCCCGAGGAGTACGAGCGCCTCAAAAAGCTGTCGATGGAGACGGGCCTGTGGAGCGCCCACCTGCCGCCGGAATTCGGTGGCAGTGGCATGGGCGTGTTCGGTAAGGTGCTGCTCCTCGAACAGTTTTTTCAAACGGCCGTGCCGTTCCCCTGGTGTGCTGATTGGATGGATGCCTTCTTGGAAGATTGCAATGCCGATCAGAAACAACGCTTTGCCTGGCCGGTGGTCCGGGGAGAAAAGCGCAGTTGCTTCGCACAGACAGAGCCCAACGCCGGCTCCGATCCAGGCGGGATGATGCAGACCACGGCGGTGCGTGACGGCGATAACTGGATCATCAACGGCACCAAATTCTTCGTGAGCTGGGCCGATCAAGCGGATTTCGCCCTGGTGCAGGCGGTCACCGATCCCGTCAAGCGGCAGCGCGGCGGCATCACCATGTTCATCGTCGAGAAGGGCACACCTGGCTTCTCCATTAAGCGTCCGATCCCGGTGTGGGTGAGCAAGAAGCCCGAACAGTTTGAGCTGGTTTTCGATAACTGTGTCGTCCCACACGCTAATGTGCTGGGCGAGGTGGGCCGCGGCTTCTATCTCGGCCAGAAGATCTTGACGATTTGGGATCGCCTGGAACGCGCCGCCTGGATGCTGGGCATGATGCAGCGCGCCCTCGAGATGTCCATCAGTTGGGCCAAGCAGCGCGTCACCTTCGGGCGGCCGATCGCCGACCGCCAGGCCATTCAGTGGATGATCGTGGAGATCTGGACGGATGTGCAATACCTGCGCACCAAACTCTACGAAGCGGCGTGGAAGGCCGATCAGGGCCTGGATGTGCGCATGGAAGCCTCGCTGCTCAAATACACCGGGGCGCAGTGGGCAACGCGCTCGCTCGATAAGGCCATCCAGATCCACGGCGGCATCGGCGAGACGGATTGGCTGCCGCTGACGCGCTTCTACCATGTCGCTCGCCACGCGCGCATCGGCGGTGGCACCGACGAGATCCATAAAATGGTCTTGGCACGCTTTCTGCTCGGAAGGAGTGGAGGGTAGTGCTTTCCTCTGCCTGGGAGGGCAAGGGACGACGGGGATGGATATTGGCTTGATGATGGATGCTGACTATCGAAGGGGCCAGACGGAATGGCAGGCGTTTGAGGCCGCCCTGACGACGGCGGACCTGGCTGAGCGGTTGGGCTTTGACGGCGTTTGGCTGGCCGAGCGGCACTTCTCCCCACCTGGAGGCACGGCGCTGATCTCCTCCGTCGGCTCGGCGCCTCTTCTACTGGCGACCGCGATCGCCACGCGGACGAGCCGGATCCGCATCGGCACTGCGGTCCTCCTCTTACCCTTGGGGCACCCGGTGCGCCTGGCGGAAGAGGTCGCCACGCTCGATCATCTCAGCCGGGGGCGCCTCGACCTCGGGATCGGTCGGAGTAGCTTTCCCCGCGCCTATGAAGGGTATCATATTCCGTATGGGGAGAGCCGGGAGCGGTTCCGGGAGTACCTGGAGGTCATGCGCTTAGCCTGGACTCAACCGCGCTTCTCCTATACCGGCATGTTTTATACATGTCAGGACTTAGAGGTCATCCCCAAACCTTATCAACAGCCACACCCACCCTTGCACCAGGCGGCGGCCACGCGCGATACCTTTGCGACCATCGGGACGATGGGGCTGGCGTTGCTGGTGGCACTCATCGGCACCCCGCTGTCCCAACTGGCCACGGTCATTGCTGAATACCAGACGGCCTGGCGGGCGGCCGGTCATCCAGGCCGCGGCGAGGTACGCCTCCGGCTGCCGATCTATGTGGCCGACACGTTGGACCAAGCACAGGCTGATCCGTATCAGAGCGTGATGGCCTACTACGAGCGCCTGCGGCAGGGCTATCTCCGCAGCGCCCAACGCTTCGACAACGCTGAGCACGCCACACTGGCGGTGCAATTGGCGACACTGACCTATGAGGAAGTTATGCGCGAGCGCGTGCTGTTCGGCACGCCCAACCATGTTGTGGCCCGGTTGCGCGCCTTGCAGCAAACGCTGGGTTTGTGTGGGATCATCATCGAGCCCAATGTCGGAGGAGACCTTCCCCCCGACCGCGTGGCGCGTTCCTTAGACCTATTTAGTCAAGACGTCGCCCCGCGGCTGCGCGAGAAGGCCTGAAGGAGAATGCCAGAAGGAGATTTTTCCCACTCGGCAGGTCCATCGTCGATTTTGGACGCTCCCATTCGACTATCGAGTGTTCACAGCCATGCCACCCCGATCACGCGGGAAACGAGGTCCGCCAGTGACGCGTCAGATGTCATACCGGAAAGGAGACGAGGCGATGCAGATCGAACCGCAGCGGGAACACCAGTGGCTCCAGCACCTCGTCGGCAAACGGAAGCAGTAGCGATGATGACCTCTGCCTTGTGGATCGTTCAGGGGTTGCTCGCGCTCCTCTTTCTGTTCGCCGGTGGTATGAAGCTGGTCTTGCCGCTCGAAGAGCTGACAGGACCAATCCCACTGCCGGGGCTGTTCATGTGGTTCATCGGCGTGGCCGAGGTGCTCGGCGCCATCGGCCTGATCTTGCCTGGACTCCTGCGCATGCGGCCGGGTCTGACACCGCTAGCCGCCGCTGGCTTGGTGATCATCATGATCGGGGCAACAGGGCTCACGCTGGCCGGCGGTGAGGTCGCGCTGGCGCTGATCCCGCTCGTGGTGGGATTGCTCTTGGTGTTCGTGGCCTACGCCCGCTGGCGGCTGGTGCCGCATGGCGGGTCATCCTACCCACCAGGGCTCCGGTCGGCTAGCTAAGTCAGGAGCCGTGCTCGCCCACGGCTCCTGGTCAACGGGGAGAGGAGACTGTTTGCCATCGGCATCGAATCGTTCGCACCACTAGTGCAGACGGCGATCGAGACCATGCGATCCAGGACTTTAGACGGTGATCTGTTCGCCACGCACCCAGGAGATCTTCGGCAACTGGGCGGGATCGACCGCTAAGGTCTCCTGTGGGGCTGCTGCTTTCACGCGCTCGAGCCAGTGGCGCGTATCCCGATAGAGCGCCGCGACGTCGATCTCTTGACAGCGCGGCAAAAAGCCCTCGAGCTTGTCCAGCCCTTTGGCCAGCAGGTTCTGAGCGCCGCGACGATTGCCGTTCGTCAGGTGATAAAATCCCACCGCAAGCTGGATCAGTCCCTGGTAGAAGGTACGCAAGGGGCCGTGTGTTTCCCGCCAGAGATCTTCCAGCGTCTCGTGGGCCTCGAAGAAATAGGCGCGATTGAACTCCTCCACACCTTGGCGGAGGGCTAATGGCAGGGCATCCATACATTCTCCTGCAAGCTGTGACGGTTCCCAGGTTGTCCTTGGCGGCGTTCAGGTCGGCTGCGGCCGTGGTGTAAGAGGATTCGGCATGGACCCACAGGACGAATTCGTCCAACGCCAGGCGCGCGATCGGGGTCAACTCTCGCCAGTTGAACGGCGACCCGGTGGCCACCGGGGTGATGAAGAGGTTGGAGAGGGTAATGATGATGACGTGCGGATCGCCTCGCTTCCCCTTGACGTAAAGAAACCCCTCAGCGCCGGCCCCTCCCGATTTATTGATGGCCACCAGGGGTTGCGGCAAGAGATCGTGTTTGCTGACCAGCGGGGCGATGAAGCGGGCCATGACGTCTGCCCCGCCTCCCGGTCCGGCTGGAATGATGAACTCGATGGGCTTACGCGGCGCCCGCGTCTCACCGCCGGTGGTGAGTGAGATCGCTACTCCGAGCATTCCCAGCATCCAGACTAGCCAAACGCTCTATTTCACGTTCACCTCCCAGGCCCGTGCCCCGATCAGATCTTGCTGCCGGCTCGCTATATACTGCTCTGACAGCAGCCTCTGGCTTTCTATTCCACCCAAGCCCTGTCTCATCGACCGCTACCACTCTGTCGCTCGGCACTTGGGTTTAGCGATCGGCAACCAGATGAACCAGACAAAACAAGCGAACCCCGGCAGCGTTGTGGTCGACGCGCTGCGGTGTGCGGTGAACATTGGCTACCAACGAGCGAGCTAGCCTCGACAATGAACCTCAGCCCCGGAGTATGCAGGAAGCACGCCTGAGGGGAAAGACAGCGACTACGCGGTAGTAGCCGCGAGTGTATCGAGGCAAGGCTGTGCCTGTCAAGGCAAAACACGAGCCAGGGTGCGCGTCAGCGTGATGCCATGCCGTCTCTGATCTTGATTCCCTCTCCCAGCGGGAGCGGGTGAGGGTTGGGAGTCGGCGCCGCCGTGGTACCGGCGAACGAGGAGGCACACTGCGCAACATGCCGAGTGCCAGGTGCAGCGAACGCCGCTTATCAGCGCAGGAAACCTGCAGAGCCAAGCGCCTGCACGGTCATGACCACGCCAAACATGGTGATCACCGCCGCGGAGGTGAGGGGTAGCCAGCGAGTGCTCAGGGGGCCCTCGCCGCGGAAGTATGACATCAACCGCTGGGCCGAGACCATCGCGATGCCAATGGTGATGAGCACCGCTGCGAGCCCGACGCTAAACGCCACGATCAACAGGAAGCCGAACCCGACCCGCCCCAGGGAGATGGCGCTGAGCAGCACCACCAAGGCTGCTGGGCAAGGCACGATGCCACCAGTCACGCCCAAGGCCAGGAGATCTCGCCGAGAGACGGTGGTGGTGTGGTGTGTATGCTCGGCTGACTTCGGCGGATGGGCATGGGTGTGGTGATCATCGTGGTGGTCATGCGCGTGGCCGTGATGGTTGTGATCGTGCCCCCGGTCGTGGCCATGCCGGTGTCCGTGGTGCACGGCTCTAGCATAGCGCCGCAGCAAAAGGGAGAACCCCAAGGCCAACACAATGAGGCCGGACAGCACGCCAAGCCAGGGATAGAGCCGATCAGGCACAACATAGCGGGAAGCCAGGAGCGTCACCGCCCCGAGGAGGTACACCCCGGCAGTGTGGGCGCCAGTAACGATCAGGCCCAAGAGCAGGGCATGCCAGGCGGTACCCCGCGATCCCACCAGATAAGCCGCCACCACCGTTTTGCCGTGCCCCGGCTCGAGGGCATGGAACGCCCCGAGCCCCACCGCCACGGCGGCCGCGAGGACGACGATCCCCACGCTCAGCTGTTGAGCCGCGACGAGTTCGGTGAAGGAACTGCGTGGGGTCGGGAAAGAAGGGTTGGAATGTCGATATCCATGCCCGTCACCCGTCGGTCGAGTGACATGGGATTCGGGTCCGACAGCGACGGTGGACGGTAGTGGTGCGCGCCACGCAAATACGACTTTCGCTTCCAGATCTTGCGGCGGGCTGTTCAGGAGATCCGTCGGATAGTCGGCCAACTGTCGGCTACGATCCCGTTCAGGGACGCAGCTGTCGAGCAACGCGATGCCTTCAAATCCCGTGGCGACGATCTCCTTCCAGCCGGCGCGTCCCGGGAAGTTCGTATCGCGGTAGCGCAGTTCGTTGACCATTGCCGCCTCGGCCTCAGCGGGCTGAGCGCGATAGACCGCCCTTAGTTTGAGCGTCGGCAGACCGCCGGCACCGGGGGGAAAGAGGACCTCGCTCGCCTCGATCTGTAAGGGCAGGCGTCGCCCGTTGAGCTCCAGGATCAAGCCGTCTCGGAGCGCTTCGACACGCCAGGACAGGTAAGCGGGCAAGCTGGGATGTCCCTCCTGTGGGACGATCTTCGCCTCCTGCAGTTCCTGGAACGTCGGGATTTCGGCCATGTCGATGGCATAGCGTAACTCGATGCTCCCCCGGCCGAGGTGTAGAGCCGTATAGTGGCTGATGCTGAAGTTGCCGAGCGGGTGGGCCAGGCCATGTGTGGGCGGTATGAGACATACCACGATCACCCACAAGACCGACATTGCACCGCTGTGAGCCAAACCCTCGTGTTGGCTCAGAACAGCACGATGAAACCATCGCCAAGGACCAGATAGCAACAGCGCCATGGCCGCGACCTTCGTCCTGGCAGAGGCATCTGCCCTGGCCTGACGACACCGTTGGGCACGACAGCCATATAATTTAGCGCCGGTCATCGTTCTTCTCCCGCTCCACTACTCCCCCCTCCTGACCCGCGATCTCTCTCAATGTACGCTCGGCGACGCTCGTATGCAGCACGTGAAAGTGGGGGTTGACGGTCAGGGCGCGCTGGAGAAACTCTCGTGCTTTGGCGGCATTGCCGAGGCGGTGGTGAATCATGCCGGCGTGGAAGAAGAGCCGTGCATCCTGGGTGCCCAATTGCAGCGCCTGTGTCATCGCCGATAGCGCCTCCTGAGGGCGATCATTCTTGTAGAGCGCCCAAGCCAGGACGTCGTAGGCGTAGATATCTTGTCTGACCTCCAGTTCGCGGCGGGCGAGGTCGAGGGCTTCCGGCAGCTTCAGGTCGTGATCTGCGTAAAAATAGGCGAGTTCGCGGTTGTAGAGGGCTTGGTTGAGCGTGCTGAGGTAGCCGATATACTCCACCAAGTCGTAGTGTTTTCGCGCGGCCTCCGGTTGTCCAGCTTTGGTGTAGACATCGCCGAGGGCCGCGGCATAGTCGGGCAGCGGGATGATGGCCAAGGCTTGCTGGTAGAGTTCAATGGCCTCGGCGTAGCGCTGCTGCGCCGCCCGCACCTGAGCGAGGCCCGCCAGCGCGCGGTAATACTGGGGCAGGGTGCCGAGCGCCGCGCGGTATTGCGCTTCGGCTGCAGACAGTTGGCCCAAAGCCGAGTGCTCATTGCCGAGTTGCCAGAGTGCCCAGGCGATGCTCTCCGGCGGGCGACCCTCGGCCTGGCCCGATTGAATGGCGCGTTCGAGATCCGCGATGGCGCCTTGCGGATCGCCTTGGAGGCTTTTCAGCCCCGCCGAGCGGCTGTGCGAATACAGATCGCCCTGTAGTTGCAGCATGCGTTGATAGGCCTCGCGGGCTGGCTCGTACCGACCGAGTTCCAGATAGGCATCGCCCAGGATGCCATAGGCATGGCTATCGAGGGGATTTAAGGCAACGGCTTGGGTGGCCTGGGCCGCGGCTTCCTCAAAGGCATGACGCGAATAGAGGACATAGGCCAAGTGGCGCGCGGCGCCGCTATGGTCGGGAGCGATCTCCAGGCATGTTCGCAGCGCCTGTTCGGCTAAAGCAAGATAAGTGATATCGCCGGTCTCACGGGCTTTTTGAATATACGCATCCCCCAGGCGATAGTAAGTCGTGGCATCTCGCGGTTGGCGCTGGAGCAGACGCTGATAGAATTGAATGCTGTGATCTGGGGCGATGTGCTGCGCCCACAGCGAGGTCGCGTGTAATCCTACCAGTGCGACAGCTGCCCCAAGGGTCACGCTTAAGACGCGAAGCAATGGCCTAGTGCAACCTCTGGTCTCTGACATGGCCGACCTCCTCATCTCATCCTTTCCCCCGACTGCAGCTATACGTGCCAGGACCTGCGTGGAGACCACCGATGCGGCACCTTAACCCCCCTTGGGAGAGGGTCGGGGGTGAGGGCAGTCCAACCGCACGATCAGGCCCGGCCCCCCTCACCCTCGCCCTCTCCCGTAGGGAGAGGGGACATTTTGAGAGGTTGTCTTGGCGCCTATGCCTATCGAGCAGAGTGGGGAAGCAACGTCGAAGCCCTCAGCGCCGTCCACCGATTGGCGTGGGCAGGAACGGGAATGCCGTGGAGATGCCATTGGGCGTCACATTCGATGTGCCCGGCAGGACCTCGTTGAAATTGACCCCATCGCCCAGTCGGTTATGGGGAAATCCAGCGGTGGGACCGGCGACCAGCACACCCGCCACCACGCGGATGGCGATATCCGTGACGTCGTCGTTGGGACGCCGTCCGTTCGGCCACCCGGCGGGATCCGGCGTCGGATTGCCGTCGGCGTCATGGGCTAGCACGGTGAGACGCTTTTGCTGGGCCGCTGGGGTGGGTGGCACGGTCAAATTCAAGCGCAGTAACTCAGAGCACGGATTCGCTCGTGAGCAGCCGCTGGGATTCTGGTCGGCGTATTTGAGCAAGACGGCGGTCAGGTCGTCACGGGGCGTTGTGGGAATGGGAATGCCGAAGGCGAGGTTGAGCACGGCCGCCAGCCGCGGGGTCTGGTAAAAGCCCAGGAATTGGGCTTCGTCTTTCGGGTCGGCGGCATTCCAGAAGTCTTTCATGCCAGTGCCGATGATCAGCTCATTCACGAGGGGATTGGCCAGGCGCGCGACCTGGACGAATGGTCCGGCGTCCTTAGCTGTTCCATCTGCCTTGCGGATCGCGACCTTTCGGCGACTGGTTGAGGCGTAGATGCCGATCACTTCCGGAAACGCACTGACCGGGACCTCGATGGCGATGGTATTGACGTTAAGCCCCTGAAAGTCGTTCAGGCCGAAGGAGTTGGTCGTATCGTCTGCATCTTCAGCATCTGTCAGCACTGGCGGATTCCGCCGAAAATTGAGGGTGTCGAAAGTAGATCCGAGGTCGATGTAGAAGGTTTCCTTGCGCTGTCCCGCGAACACGCGAATGCTGGCGCCGAGGTCGAAAATCCCCTGTGCCGCCAGGCCCTCGTAATTCGGCATGGTGCGGATGCCGACGTTGGAGGGCACGACGATAAGCGGATTGCCGTTCTGGTCGGCGTTGGTTTCGAAGATCACCTGTCCGTTGGCATCCACGACGCTTATGGCGTAGCGCTGTCGCAACCCCAGGCCAGCGGAGCCATCGCCGTCGAGGGCTGTGATCGAGGGCGGGAGGCCGGCGATGCCATCGACGCCAGCATAGGCGATGGGAAGATCGTCGAAGGGCGGACGCAGCTCGGTGGTAAATCGAAATTTGATGGTGAGGTCATTGGCGTGGCCATCGCGGTTGAGGTCAAAGTGGAAGGCGTAGAGTACATCGTCGTCGAAGTTGAAGAAGTTCGGCCCCGACGCTGCCACTTGCGACGGGATGACGTTCATGATGAACACCGCCTTGGTCGGATCCTCCCAGCTTCGAAAAGCGTACACGTCGGTGATATCCGCGGTGGGGTCCAAGGCGATGAGCGGTGCCTCGCGATGACTAGCGGCCCAGGCGATTGGCGCGTCAGTCACGAGGGTGAGCGCCGTCACCAGGACGGTTAGCACCCGATACCATGGCCGTTTCCTGTACCCCTTCATAGCTTTCTCCTTCTGCTTCGGCTGCGTTTGTCCGATCGCGCGATGGCCCTTATCTCCCGTGGTGCCTGTTATCCGCTGCATCCAGGGCGTCGTGCGGAACATGGGTATGGGCGCATCCAGGAGGTGGACGAGACCCACCCGGTCTGTGCTGTTTACTCTACGAGCGATCAGGGCCTTTGGATTGCACCTGGTTGCCACGACCCCTCCTGCCATGGTAGAAAGTCGGCATGGACAGCGAGCCATCGGATAATCCCATCCACCTCCTCCGGTGTGTCGCCAACGGCGATCGTGAGGCTTTTGGCCGGTTCTATGATCGCTATGCGGCGCTCGTCTTCACCTTTGCGCTGCGACTGCTCCAGCTCCCAGCCGACGCCGAAGATCTCTTGCAGGATGTCTTCTTGCAGGTCTGGCGCCAGGCAGGGAGTTACAGCCAGGAGCGTGGTAGCCCCGAAGCCTGGCTGCTGATGATGACGCGCAGTCGGGCCATCGATAAACTGCGGTCGCTTCGTAGAAGAGAACAGAGAGCGGCATCGTCTGAGGAGGCGGGAGTGGTCGGGGAGGGTGGCGCGGTAGAGAGCGGTGCGGCAGCCTCTGAGGCACGGTTGACGGTGCACGGCGCCCTCGCCAGATTGCCGGAGGCGCAGCGGACCGTCTTGGAACTGGCCTATTTCGATGGACTCAGCCAGTCGGAGATCGCCACCCGACTGGGCGAACCACTGGGAACCGTGAAAACCCGTATGCGGGCTGGCCTTGAGCGCCTGCGTGGGTTCCTGGGGGACAAGAACGCCGGTGTATCATGATAAACCACGAAGAATGGCTTGAGCAGGCAGAGATCTATGCGCTCGGAGCGCTCGATGGCGAGGACCTCGCCCAATTCGAGGCACATCTGGCCGCTGGCTGCCCGCGATGCGAGCATCGCTTGCGCGAGACACGCGAGACGCTCACACTCTTGCCGCGTTCCCTTGAGCCGGTGGTGCCACCAGCGGCTGTCAAGGCGCGAGTCCTGGAACAGATCACCGCAGACACGGCCTCACCACCCTTGGAGCTGCCGCGCCGTCGCCGACGTTGGTGGGGGATGGGCGCCGGGGCATTAGTGGCGGCGGGGCTGCTGATCGCCCTCGGCTTCGATGCCTATCGCACGCGCCGAGAGCTCCAGCGCGTGGACGGCGTGATCGCCGCCTTGCACGCCGAACTCGCCCAACGAGAGGAAGCGCTGCAGGCACTCCGTGCCGACCTCGGCCAGGCACAGCAGGCCTTACAACAGGCTGAAGAGCGCATCACCTCCCTGCGGATCGACTTGGCGCGGCGAGAGGAGCGTCTTCAGGCGGAACGCTTGGAGCTGCAACGTGTGGAGGGTGTCATGGCCGAACTGCAGGCGGAATTGGCTGAACGCGACGAGGCCCTGCGGCTCCTAGCGACGCCACAGGTACGCCTTGTCCGTCTGGCAGGACTGGCGCCAAGCCCGGGGGCGACGGGGCAACTCTTGTGGAACCCGGCGGCGCGCACTGGGCTGCTCTTGACTGCGGGCTTGCCCGCGATGCCGCGCGATAAAATCTACGAGCTGTGGGCTATCGCCGGAAACGAGCCCGTTCCCGCCGGCCTCTTCACGGTGGACGAAGCGGGCCATGCCTTGCTGCGCCTCCCAACCCTTCCGAAGACAAAGCGCTTCACCAGGTTCGCCGTCACGCTCGAACCGGCCGGGGGCGTGCCCAAACCCACCGGGCCGATGCTGCTGTTGGGGAGCTTGTGAATGAGTGAATCCGGCGCCCAAGCTTTCTACCTCGTACCGTTTCCCGGGAGGAGCTGTTGTCATGACGGACATTCGGTTTGGCGTGAGCATCCGGGGCACCGATATCGACCACGTCCCGGCTATCGAAGCGTTAGGGTTCGATTCGGTGTGGACGGGTGAGCACATGCTGTTTCATGGGCCGGTCACCGACGGCCTGATCACCTTGGCTGCCTTTGCCGGCAAGACGTCGCGCCTGAAAATCGGCAGCGCCATCAATCTGCTGCCGCTGCGCCCGCCAGTGGTCGTCGCCAAGGCGGTGTCGACGCTGGACATCGTGTCGAAGGGCCGGTTCATCTTCGGCGTTGGCGTCGGCGGCGAGTTTCCCAAGGAATTCGAGGCCTGTGGGGTTCCCCACCATGAACGCGGGCGCCGAGCCAATGAAGCCATCGAGATCTGCCGTAAGCTGTGGACTGAGGATCATGTTACCTATGAGGGCAAGATCTTTCGCCTGCACGACATCACCATGCTGCCAAAGCCCGTCCAGCCAGGCGGGCCGCCGATCATCGTCTCCGGACGTTCCGAGGCCGCCCTGCGCCGGGCTGCTCGCTTGGGCGACGGCTACATGCCGTACCTCTTCACGCCGGAGCGCTACGCCGACGGCCTGAAGAAGATCTACGCCATGGCCAACGATCTCAAGCGCGACATGAGCCGCTTCACCCCCTACCATTTCGTCTTCATCGCCGTGGGGGAGACGCACGAAGAGGCGCACCGCATCGCCGCTGAAAAGCTCTCCCGGCGCTACAACCAGCCCTTCGACAGCCTCGTCGAGCGCTATTGCGCTCTGGGCACCCCCAGGGAGTGCGTCGAACGCTTGCAGCGCTTCGTGGATGCGGGGGCACGCCATGTTATCCTGTCGCCGCTGTGCGACAACGAGGTGCTGGGGCAACACCTGGAGATTTATGCCCGCGATATCCTGCCGCAGTTTCGTTAGGGCGAATCGGGGGATGTTGTCAGACTTTTGCGTGGTGGTGCCAGGGCTCGCGTCTCACCCCCTCTCTCCGCCGCCCTCACCCTGACCCTCTCCCGCAGGGAGAGGGCATCGGCTAGAAACGGCATGGCAACACGCTGATGCGCACCGCAAATCGGGTTGAGCGTTGACGGTCGCTGCTTGGTTGTGCTATAGTGCCGTAAACCTTTGGATAATCACGCATGAACGATCACGTTTCCGCAGGTGGCTCCCGGTTTGTGTCAGGCGTTGCCTCCTCGGGCGAGGCAAGCGGGAGCGTGTCACCCCAGATCCAACGCGACCAAATCGTCGCCATCATCCCCGCCCGATACGCCTCCAGTCGTTTTCCTGGTAAATCGATCGTCGAGATCGCCGGCAAGCCGATGATTCAATGGGTCTACGAGCGGACCCGCCAAGCCAGAGGTGTAGGGCGCGTGCTGGTGGCCACCGATGATGAGCGGATTTATCGCGTCGTCGCTGGCTTCGGCGGCGAGGCGGTGATGACGTCCCCGAGGCACCCGACCGGCACCGATCGCCTGGCCGAGGTAGCGCTCTCTCTGGATGCCGAGCTGATTGTCAATGTGCAAGGGGACGAGCCGCTGATCGAACCCTCGGCTATCGATACTGCCTTGGCGCCGTTTGCCGGCGATCCGAGCTTGATGATGAGCACGCTGCGCTGTCCCATTCCAACCCTCGATGAACTGTTCGACATCAGCATCACCAAGGTGGTCGTCGATAGCCAAGATTTCGCCCTATATTTTTCCAAAGCGCCGATTCCCTACCACCGCGACGAGTGGGGGCCAGTGACCAGCATGGTGCCCCGCTTGCGTCTGTCGGGCGGAACGGCGCCGATCGTCGGCTGGCGTCACGTCGGGTTGTATGTGTACCGTCGCAAGTTTTTGTTAGAGTTCTCGCGGTTGCCGCAATCCCCGCTGGAGCGTCTCGAACAATTAGAGCAACTCCGTGCGCTCGAACACGGGTATCGCATCAAAGTCGTGCCCACGCCGTATGTATCCATCGGGGTCGATACCCCAGAGGATGTGGCCAAAGTCGAGCGTGTGCTAAGGGGAGAGACATGACCAAGTACATCTTCGTCACGGGCGGTGTCTTATCGTCCTTGGGCAAGGGCTTAGCCGCGGCATCGATCGGAGCGCTCCTGGAGAGCCGTGGCTTGAAGATCACCTTGCAGAAACTCGATCCCTACATCAACGTCGATCCCGGCACCATGAGCCCCTATCAGCACGGCGAGGTGTACGTCACCGACGACGGGGCGGAGACCGATCTCGATCTTGGGCACTACGAGCGCTTCACCCACGCCAAAATGACCAAAGCCAATAACCTCACCACGGGCAAGATCTACTACACCGTGATCATGAAGGAGCGCCGGGGCGATTACCTAGGCGCCACGGTGCAGGTGATCCCACACATCACCGATGAGATCAAGCGCCACTTCATCGAGATCGGCCAGGGCATGGATGTGGTCATCGTCGAGGTTGGCGGCACGGTGGGCGATATCGAAAGCCTGCCCTTCCTCGAGGCCATCCGGCAGTTCCGCATCGACTGGGGCCGCGATAACGTGATCTACGTGCATGTCACGCCGGTTCCGTACATGAAGACCTCCGACGAGCTGAAAACCAAGCCGACGCAGCACAGCGTCAAGGCGCTGCGCGAAATCGGCATCGAGCCCCACATCTTGCTGTGTCGCACCGACCGCTTGCTGCCACGCGATATCAAGGCCAAGATCGCCCTCTTTTCCAACGTCGAGGAAGAGGCGGTGATCACCGCCATGGATGTCGATCCCATCTATGAGCTGCCGCTGATCTTGCATCAGGAGGGGCTCGACGAGATCATCGTCAAATATCTCCACTTGTCGTCGCGTCGACGACCGAACCTCAGCGAGTGGGAACGCATCGTCGCCAAGATCAAAAATCCGAGCGTGGCAGTGACCATCGGCATCGTCGGCAAGTACGTCCAGCTCAAAGATTCGTATAAAAGCCTCAGCGAGGCCCTCACCCACGGCGGCATCGCCAACGACGCGCACGTCGACGTGCAGTGGGTCGATTCCGAGCGCGTCGATAAAGAAGGCCCCGAGCCGTTCCTGAGCACGATGGATGGCATTCTCGTGCCCGGCGGTTTCGGCGGACGCGGCATCGAGGGCATGGTGCGGGCGGCGACCTATGCTCGTGAGAAGCGGGTGCCCTATTTCGGCATCTGCCTGGGTATGCAGGTGGCGGTGATCGACTATGCCCGCTATGTGTGCGGCCTGAAGGGGGCGAATAGCTCGGAGTTCGATCCCAGCACGCCCTACCCGGTGATCGATCTCATGCCCGAGCAAGTGGGGGTGGAAAGCAAGGGCGGCACGATGCGCTTGGGGGCCTACCCAGCCAAATTGCGCACCGATACCTTAGCGTTCGCTGCGTATGGTACCGAGGAGATCTCCGAGCGCCACCGCCACCGCTATGAGGTGAACAACAAGTACCGCAGCCATCTAGAGAACGCCGGACTCGTCATCAGCGGCGAGTCACCGGATGGCAACCTGGTCGAGATGATCGAGCTCCGCGAGCACCCGTGGTTTGTCGGCGGCCAGTTTCATCCCGAGCTGAAATCGACGCCGCGCCATCCCCATCCGCTCTTCCACGAGTTCATCCGCGCCGCCGTGAAGTACGGCGGCAAAAAGCTGGCGGGATAACTGGGAGAGGGTCGGGTGAGGGAAGCTGGCGGCAAGAGCGCGCATGAACTGGCGTGAAGAATATGCGAAGAGCCTGATGACGCTAGGTAATCTCGCCCTACTGGGGTTGGCTTTTAATGGTATACTGAATCCAAATGCCCAGTGGTGGCATTTTGTCATCGCGATCGCGTTCTACGGGGCATGCGTCTGGATCAGCTGGCTGATAGGACGTGACAGGCGAGGGAGAGGCAATGGATAACTACGCTCTCACGATGCTGGCTTTGACAGTGTTCATCGTACTTTTCGGCTTGGCTGTGGACCGCCTTACCCGAGAAGACCACAAACACAAGGACTCATCAAAATGACCACGCACCCCGTGAGCATCGGCTCGATCACCATCGGCGAGGGCCATCCGTTAGTGCTCATTGGCGGCCCCTGCGCCATCGAGAGCGAAGCCTTCATGCTGGATGTCGCCGCCCGGCTGCGCGACATCGCCGCCAAAGCTGGCGTGCCGTTCATCTTCAAGTCCTCGTACGATAAGGCGAATCGCACCTCGATCCGCTCCTACCGCGGGCCCGGGCTGTATAAGGGCCTCGACATATTGCACAAGATCAAAGACACCGTGGGCGTACCTGTGCTGTCGGACGTGCATGAGGTCGAGGAAGTGGGGCCGGCGGCGGAAGTGCTGGATGTGCTCCAGATCCCGGCCTTTCTCTGTCGTCAGACCGACCTAGTGGTGGCGGCGGCGCGGACCGGCAAGCCAGTCAATGTGAAAAAAGGCCAATTCCTGGCGCCCTGGGACACGCAAAATATCGTCGAGAAGATCCGCTCCGTGGGCAACGAGCAGGTGTTGCTGACCGAGCGCGGCGCCTCTTTCGGTTACAATAACCTGGTCGCAGATATGCGCTCGCTGGTCGTCATGCGCGGCTTCGGCGTGCCGGTGGTCTTCGATGCCACCCACAGCGTGCAATTGCCAGGCGGTGCCGGCACGGCCTCCTCGGGGCAGCGTGAATTTGTCCCCTACCTGGCGCGCGCTGCCGTCGCCACCGGCTGCGACGCCCTGTTCATGGAGATCCACCCCGACCCCGACCGCGCCCTTTCCGATGGTCCCAACATGTTGCGGCTCGACGACCTCCCGGCTCTGCTCGCGCAGGTGACGCAGATCGATCGCATTGTGCGGACATAGTAGAGATCGGCTCAGAGATCAGAGCCTCATATGATGCGCCTCATGAGCCAGGACCGGGCGCGTAAATCCTTTCGGCGCCAGTGGGTTCTGCTACAGCGTGAGCGCGTCGGAGCCGCCCGGTATCTACATCTGGGTCGAAGCGCTGATGAAAGCAGGGACAATGCCAAGAATCGGCGAGATCGCGCAAGCGCCGTATAGGAATGATCCGTAGGCGGCTATCCTGCGCGGCTCGGACCTAGACGCAGGGGGACGCGGCCTCATAACCTTACCCTGTCGTCCCACCATTCCCGCCGCTGGACACGGCTGGCTGGCCACCGCGCAGGAAGGGAGTCAGCAGATCGATGGGCAACGGAAACAGAATGGTGGAATTATTCTCCGTGGCGACTTCCGAGAGGGTCTGTAAGAAACGCAATTGCAGAGCTTGAGGATGGGCGGCGATGATCGCCGCCGCCTCCGCCAGTCGCGTCGCGGCTTGAAATTCGCCCTCGGCGTTGATCACTTTCGCTCGCCGCTCGCGCTCGGCCTCGGCCTGGCGCGCCATGGCCCGCTGCATCTCCTGCGGTAGATCGACGTGTTTGACCTCCACGTTCGCTACCTTGATGCCCCACGGATCGGTCTGTCGGTCGAGGATGGTCTGCAACTCCTCATTGATCTTTTCACGCGCCGACAGCAGCTCATCGAGTTCCGCCTGGCCCAGGACACTGCGTAGCGTCGTTTGGGCGAGCTGCGAGGTGGCGTAGAGGTAATCCTCGACGTTGATCACCGCGTCCTCCGGCTTGATGACGCGGAAATAAATCACGGCGTTCACCTTCACCGAGACGTTATCGCGGGTGATGACGTCTTGGGGAGGCACGTCCATGGTGACCAAGCGTAGATCGACGCGGCGCAGCTGATCGATGATGGGCCAGATCAAGCGTAATCCCGGACCTTTCGTCATACGATACCGGCCCAATCGGAACAGGACGCCGCGTTCGTACTCCATCAGGATATTCACCGCCTTGGCGACGATCCACAGCAAGAAGATGACGACGAAGAGCAAACCGATCAGCGATGGTCCCAGAACTGGACTCATGTGCCCACCCCGCTTTCTCGCTTTTTGACATGTAGCGTCATGCCTTGCAGGCCGATCACTTCGACCTCCTCCCCCTTGCCAACGGGATGCTCGCTGTAGGCATCCCACAGCTCCCCCGCCACGAACACCTTGCCGCCCTTACCATCGATGGCCGTCTGTGCCACTCCAACTTTATGCTGCAAGCCTTCACGGCCGCTGTATGGGGCTAACGAATACGTCCTGAGCGCCGCCGCAAAGAGGAAGATGAAAAATCCGGCGATGACCAGCGTGACCGGCACAGCAACCCACAGCGACAGCTGCGGCAGCGGCGGTGGCGCATCGAAGAGCATCAGGGAGCCGAGAAGCATCGAGATGATCCCGCCGATGGTCAAGGCGCCGTAGCTGACGACTTTGATCTCCGCGAGAAACAAGATGATGGCGAGCACGATGAGGGCGAGGCCGGCGTAATTCACCGGCAAGAGTTGCAGGGCGTAAAGCCCGAGCAGCAAGGAGATGCTGCCGATGACGCCGGGCAAGACGACGCCGGGCGTGGAGATTTCGAAGAAGATCCCGGCGGCCCCGAGCATCAGCAGCATATAGGCGACGTTGGGGTCGGCGAGCATCGCTAACAGGCGCTGACGGAAGTTCATCTCGATGAACTGCACGCTGACCCCTTCGGTGTCGAGCACGCGCTCGCCACTCGTCGTCGTGACCGTGCGCCCGTGCAGTTGCTTAAGGAGATCGTTGAGGTCGACGGCGACCAGATCGATGAGCTTGAGCTGCAAGGCCTCGGTCTCCGATGCCGAGACGCTCTCCCGCACCGCCTTCTCCGCCCACTCGACATTGCGCCCACGCCGCTCGGCGATCGATTTGATGTACGCGGCCGCATCGTTGGTGATCTTCTCCGCCATCTCCTTGCCCATCTCGCCGCTGCCTACGGCGACCGGATGGGCGGCGCCCATATTCGTGCCCGGGGCCATCGCCGCCACATGCGCTGCAAGGGTGATGAACGTGCCGGCTGAGGCGGCGCGTGAGCCGCTGGGAGAGACGTACACGATGATGGGGACGGGGGAGTTGAGCATGTCTTTAATGATGAGTCGCATGGATTTATCCAGGCCGCCCGGGGTATCGAGTTGAATGATCAGTGCCTGGGCATTGTTCTGGACCGCGGCTTTGAGGCTTTCGGTGATATATTCGGCGGAGACGGGGTTGATGACGTCGGCGACGGTAATGACGTGGATCGGAGCCGCGGCCTCGCTCGCCAACACCTGGCCAAGGCATAGTCCGACATAAATCAGGAGGAAAAATCGGCGCCGCATAGGCTGGATTCTCCTTGCGAAGCGTGTACTGACCCCGATGGCGCTTCTATGCTACCATTAGAGCCTTGATTTTACAAGGCTAGGGTCATCAAAGGCCGCCGTCCGGCAAGCCTTGCGCTCCTTTGGCGCATCTGTTAACATGTGTCCCCACTGAGAGAAATCGGCGCTCCTGCATCTATCCGGCATCCCCTCTGGACAGCACGAAAATGCCCAACCACCGTAGGCATCGTGAGTGGCTCCTCACGCCGGCGCATCCGCCCTGGGTAGGAAGGTGAGAACGACGTGAAACCGAACGCTTCGTCACAGCGGCGCGCGCATAACCCGGTGCTGAGAGGGTCTGAGGCAGCGACCGCCCTGAACTTGGCCGATCGCTGTCGGGCGCAATTATCGCCAGCCCTGCAGGCATTGTTGCAGGTTGCTGCACAGGTCGCCGAGGAGATGGGCTTCTCGGTGTACGCGGTGGGTGGCTTCGTGCGCGATCTGCTGCTCGGGGTCAAGAATGAAGACATCGATCTCACGGTGGAGGGGGAGGGGATCGCCTTTGCCCGCCACCTGGCAGCCACGCTCGGGGGCACCTGTGAAAGACCGTCGGCGTTCGGCACGGCAGTGGTCGTGGCGCCTGACGGCCATAAGGTCGATGTGGCAACCGCCCGCTCCGAGACCTACAAACACCCGGCGGCGCTGCCGACGGTGCGGCCCGGTACGATTCGCGATGATCTTTTCCGGCGGGATTTTACCATCAACACGCTAGCGTTCGCGTTGCACGGCCCGCAGGCGTATGCGCTGCTCGATTGGTATGGGGGTTATGCCGACCTCTCTGAGGGCATTATCCGCGTGTTGCACAATCGCAGTTTCCGCGATGACCCGACGCGCATCTTTCGCGCCATCCGTTTGGCTCAGCGCTTCGGGTTCATCCTTCATCCGCATACGCTACGGTTGCTGCATCGTGCCGTGCACAAGGGTTGGATCGCTGGCCTATCAGGGGCACGGCTGTGGCGCGAAGTCAGACTCATGCTGGCGGGAGAATCGCCGGTCCAGTGTCTGCTACGCTTGGACGAAATGGGTGTGTTGCCGCAGATCGATCCGGCCTTGACCCTATCTCAGGAACGCCTCGGCCTGCTGACCCGTGTGTATGAAGCGCGGGTGGAACTCGCTGACACGGCCCCGGACGCTGTGGGACGGGCCTGGCCAGCATATCTCGCAGCGCTCCTGCAAGGATTGGATGCGTCGGTGATACGACGGGTGTGTGCACGTATGGCACTGTCACCCCGTGCCACTCAGGAGTTGATCGCTGGTATCGGTGTGGTGGAGGACGCTTGCCGCCGGCTGTGTGGCGATGGTGATGCCCGCCCGAGCGCGGTCGTCGCGGCGTTACGTCCCTTACCCAGCGATCTCGTGCCGCTGCTGATGGCGTGGTGTCCGCAGCGTGAGTGCCAACAGCTCATCCGGCACTACCTGACGACATGGCGTCACATCCGCCCGTGCTTAACCGGCGACGATTTGAAACGGCTAGGAGCGCAGCAGGGACCGCAAATCGGGCGGCTTCTGGCGCGCCTGCAGGCGGCGAAGCTCGATGGCGAGGCGCCGACCCGCGAGGTGGAAGAGGCCTTGGTCAGCACTATCCTGAGGAGTTCTTGACATATGGACATCGCAGAGATCATTCAACGCATTGCGATCAGCCTGCCGCCGGTTCTCCTGGCGCTGACGCTGCATGAGCTCGCCCATGGCTATGTGGCCTTGCGCTTCGGAGATCAGACGGCGCGTTGGGCTGGCCGCTTGACGTTGAATCCGATCAAACACATGGACCCGGTCGGCACCATGCTGATCCTGTTCGGGATGATTACCAGGGCACCAGTCATCGGCTGGGCGAAGCCGGTGCCGGTCAATCCCTATAATTTACGACATCCCCATACTGACATGATCTGGGTTGCCCTCGCCGGACCGGCGATGAACTTGCTCTTGGCGACCGTGTCGGCGCTAGCGCTGCGCTGGTTCCCTGGCCCAGAGTGGTGGGCTGATTCGCCGCTGGCCCTCAGCCTCATGAGACCGCTGGCGTTCATGCTCAACGCCAGTGTCTGGATCAACGTCGGGCTGGCGATTTTCAATTTGATCCCGATTCCGCCTCTGGATGGATCGCGAGTGCTCAGCGGCATCTTGCCATCGCGCCATGCCATCGCCTTTAGCCAGCTCGAACCCTATGGCTTCATCATCCTGTTGGTGCTGTTTATGAGTGGGGCGCTCCAGCACGTCATTTACCCCCTCATTCTGGGGACGATTCGTGTGCTCCAGAACATCTACATCTGAAGAGAGGCCGATATGATAAACACACGTGTGCTCAGCGGCATCCGATCGTCCGGCACGTTGCATTTGGGCAATTACCTGGGCGCCTTGCGGAACTGGAAAGAGCTGCAACACCGATACGAATGCTACTATTTCATCGCCGACTGGCATGCGCTGACGACCGACTACGCCGATACCGAAGCGCTGACCGAAAACATGCTCGACAACATGGCTGGCTTCCTGGCTGTGGGGCTCGATCCGGAGAAGTGCACGCTGTTCATTCAGTCGCGGGTGCCCGAGCACGCTGAGTTGCACTTGCTGCTGTCGATGATCACGCCGGTGCCGTGGTTGGAGCGTGTACCTAGTTACAAAGAACAGCAGGCGCAGATCAAAGAGAAAGATCTCACGACGTATGGCTTCTTGGGCTACCCCGTGCTGCAAACGGCAGACATCATCATGTATAAAGCGAACTACGTGCCGGTAGGCATCGACCAAGTGCCACACATTGAGCTGGCGCGCGACATCGCCCGGCGCTTCAATCATCTCTACCGGCCGGTATTCCCGGAGCCGCAGCCGCTGTTGACGGAAACGCCCAAGGTGCCGGGGCTTGACGGCCGCAAGATGAGCAAGAGCTATAACAACGCCATCTATCTTACCGATGCCCCGGAAGAGATCGACAGCAAGATCAAGGTGATGATGACCGATCCGGCGCGCAAACGGCGCAGCGATCCCGGCAATCCCGAGGTGTGTCCGGTATTCGATTTCCACAAGATCTACAGCCCGCAGGAGACGATCGCCCTCGTCGACCGCGAATGCCGCACCGCCGGTATCGGCTGCATCGATTGCAAAAAGATGATGAGCTCACACCTGCTGCAGGAGATGCGTCCGATCCTGGAGAAGCGCCGTGAACTCGAAAAGCACCCGCAAGAGGTGCTGGCGGTGTTCGAGGACGGCAGCAAGAAGGCCAGGCACACCGCCCAAGCCACCATGGCCGAGGTGCGCGAGGCGATGCGGTTGTCGTCGCGCTAGGCGACGGCGGGAGCCTGCGATGTCTGTTTTTCCCTGGTTTGTGGTTGTGCTGTTGATGACTCCAGGGCTGGTGTTCGCCCAGCATCGCCATTCACCGTATGTCGGCCAGGAGCAGCGGCAGATTAAAGCGCTATCGGATGCCGAACTGCAGGCCCTGCTCGACGGCCGGGGCATGGGATTGGCCAAGGCCGCTGAGTTGAACCATTACCCCGGGCCGATGCATGTGCTGGAATTAGCCACCCAATTGCATCTATCAGAGGCCCAACGCACAGCCACGCAACAGCTCTATGACCGCATGCGCGCCGAGGCGGCGCGCCTCGGACAGCAGATCGTCGCGCAGGAACGGGAACTGGATCGCTTGTTCGCAGACCACGACGCGGCGGGCCCGAAGCTGCAGGCTGTCGTTAGGGAAATCGCGCGGCTGCAAGGGGAGCTACGCCTGGTGCATCTGCAAGCCCATGTCGACATGAAGGCCCTCCTGTCACCGGAGCAAGTTGCCACCTATGATGCCCTGCGCGGCTACGGAACCCACGGCCACTCCTCAGCGTCGCCGCAGCACCGGCATGGACGACAATAAGCTCTCGGCACAAGGAGCCGAGCCCATCAGACGGGCATCGTCAGAGTCACAGCCGCGACCCTGGAGTCGGCCCGTCAAGCGCTGACACGTCGGGCGAAAGGTTCAAACAACGCAAAGGAAACGACGATGGATTACAAAGACACCGTGAACCTACCCAAAACGTCGTTCCCCATGAAAGCCAACCTCGGCAAGCTGGAGCAGGAGCTGCTGCGGCGCTGGGAACAGGAAGATATCTACCGGCAACTGCGCCAGAAGTACGCCGATCGTCCGAAATACATCCTGCACGATGGGCCCCCCTATGCCAATGGGCACATTCACCTAGGCACCGCCTTCAACAAGATCCTCAAAGACTTCGTGGTGCGCGTCAAGAGTATGGAGGGCTATAACGCGGTGTATGTGCCGGGGTGGGATTGTCATGGGCTGCCCATCGAACATCAGGTCGATCTCGAACTGGGCGACCAAAAAAGCAGCATGAGCACGGCCGATATCCGGCGTCGCTGCCGTGCCTTTGCCGAGCGCTTCATCGACATCCAGCGGGAGGAGTTCAAACGGCTGGGGGGCGTCGGCGATTGGCAGCACCCCTATCTGACCATGAGCTACGACTACGAAGCGGCGATCGTGCGGGAGTTGGGGCGCTTTTTCGCCAGGGGCAACGTCTATAAAGGGGTGAAGCCGGTGCACTGGTGCGTCTACGATCAGACGGCGCTGGCGGAGGCGGAGGTGGAGTATGAAGACCGCACCGATGCGTCGATCTGGGTGAAGTTTCCCCTCACCTCAGAATCGCAGGCGACCTTGCCATTTCTCGAGGGGAAGCAGGCCTTCGTGCTCATCTGGACCACTACCCCATGGACGCTGCCGGCCAATCTCGCCGTGGCCTTTCACCCTTCCTACGAATACGTCTGGACAGAGACCGATGGCGAGGTGTTGCTGCTTGCCAAGGAGCTGGCCGAGCCCGTGCTGCAAAAGCTTGGCTTCCCGAAGTACCACATTCTGCATACCATGCCCGGTCAGGCGTTAGAAGGCCTCAAAGCCCGCCATCCGTTCGTGGCTCGCGATTCCGTCTTCATCCTCGGTGAGCATGTGACGCTGGACCAAGGCACCGGTTGTGTCCACACCGCCCCTGGCCATGGCCAGGAAGACTATGAGATGGGCGTCAAATATCACCTGGAGATCTATAATCCGGTGGGGGACGATGGACGCTTTGTCGAGGGCACACCTCTGTTCGCCGGCTTGAGCGTATGGGAGGCCAACCCGCTGATCATCGACAAGCTGCGCACCGATGGCTTGTTGCTCAAAGCGGAGCAGATCACGCACTCCTATCCCCACTGCTGGCGCTGCAAGAATCCGGTGATCTTTCGCGGCACCGCGCAATGGTTTATCTCTATGGAGGCCAACGATCTCCGCCGCCGCGCCCTCGACGAGATCCGCCGCGTGCAGTGGATCCCTCCCTGGGGCGAAGAGCGCATCTACAACATGATCGAGAATCGCCCCGATTGGTGTATTTCCCGCCAGCGCGCCTGGGGCGTGCCGATCACCGTGTTTTACTGCCAAGCGTGCCGGGCCACCCTGGCGAGCCAGGAGTTGGCTGAACACGTGGCCACGCTCGTCGAGCAAGAGGGGGCGGACGTGTGGTTCGAGCGCGACGCCGCCGACCTCCTGCCGACGGGATACCGATGCCCGCACTGCGGCGGCGACCGCTTCACCAAGGAGACGGACATTCTCGATGTGTGGTTCGACTCCGGCGTCAGCCACGCGGCCGTGCTGGAGCGACGCTCTGACCTGACCTGGCCGGCCGATATGTATCTGGAAGGAAGCGACCAACATCGTGGCTGGTTCCATAGCGCCCTGCTGACCGCCGTCGGCACGCGCGACGCGGCACCCTACAAGGCCGTCATGACGCATGGCTTCACGGTGGATGCGCAGGGACGCAAGATGTCCAAATCGCTTGGCAATGTCGTCGCTCCCCAGGAGGTCATCGAGAAGCACGGCGCCGAGATCCTCCGCCTGTGGGTGGCCTCGGAGAACTTCCGCGAAGATGTCCGCGGCCCCGACGATGAGATCACCAGCCACCTCGTGGAGGTCTATCGGCGTATCCGCAACACCTGCCGTTTCTTGCTGGGCAACCTAGCGGATTTCGACCCGGCGACGGATCGCCTGCCGTACGCTGAACTCCGTGAGCTGGACCGCCTCATGTTGCACCGCTTACAAAAATTCGTCGACCGGGTGCGGCGGGCCTACCATGAGCATGAATACCACATCGTCTTCCATACCCTGCACAACTTCTGCGTCGTGGACCTCAGCGCGTTCTATTTGGACGTGCAGAAGGATACGCTGTACACCGCCCGTCCGAACTCCCCAGAGCGGCGTAGCGCCCAGACCGTACTGCATGAGATCTTGCTCGACCTCGTGAAGTTGATGGCGCCGATTCTGACCTTCACCGCCGAGGAGATCTGGGGCTACCTGCCGAGCGGCAGTCGTGAGGAGTCGAGCGTCCATCTCACCGAATTCCCATCCGTGCATCCCCCCTACCTGGATGAAGAGCTAGCAGACCGCTGGGACCGCCTGATGGCGGTGCGGGGCGAAGTGTTGAAGGCCCTGGAGCAAGCACGCAACAGCAAACTGATCGGCACCTCGCTCGAAGCCCACGTCGATGTGTATGTGCCGGCGGGCGACTGGCGTGAGCTGCTAGAAGCCTATCAAGACCACCTGCGCCTGATCTGCATCGTCTCGGCACTGATGCTACACCCCGCCGAGGCAGCGCCCACTGAGGCACTGGCAAGCGAGGCTGTCCCCGGCCTGCGCGTGCGGGTTCAGCGCGCCCGTGGCCAGAAATGCGTGCGCTGCTGGCATTGGCGCGAAGATGTGGGCCAGCATCCCGACCATCCCACGCTCTGCGGGCGCTGCGTCGCACGGATCGGCTAGCAGTGGCTTTCCCCCACCCTGCCCTTCCCCCGCGAGGAGGGAAAGGGCGTATATTCTGTCCGCGTGCGGACCTGCGCTGAACCTAGCGCCTATGGCGGAAGGAGGAAAGAACCGATGTCCGAACCTCCACTGCTCCTGCAAGTGGAACCTCCTGTGGCGACGGTCGTGTTTAACCGGCCGCAGGCGCGCAACGCGCTCAACGAGGAGATGCAGCGTATGCTCCCGCCGATGCTACAGCGCCTGCGCGACGACGCCGATGTCCGGGTGCTGATCCTCAAGGGGGCAGGCGGCAAAGCGTTTGCGGCGGGGGACGACATCACCCAATTCGTGCAGTGGGGTGCCAAGGAGGCGCTGGCGCATTATCACCATTTAGAGGCCTTCATCGGCGCCATTGAAGCTTTCCCCAAGCCGACCATCGCGCTCATCCAGGGCTTCGCCGTGGGAGCTGGCCTCGAGGTCGCGGCGGCGTGCGATGTGCGCTATGCCTCTGCCGATTCGCGCTTCGGCATCCCTATCGCCCGTCTGGGGCATACTGTCGATTTGCGCAATGCCCTGCGGCTCATTCGACTGGTGGGGCCGGCGCGGGTGAAAGAGTTGCTCTTCACCGCCGAGTTGATCGGCGCCGAGGAGGCCTGCCAGATCGGGCTCATCAACCGTGTGTTGCCGCCCGAACAGGTCGAACCCTACACCTACGACATAGCGCGAAAAATGGCGACCTACGCGCCGCTGTCGCTCATACAGTCCAAGGCGAGCGTGCAGATCTGCCTCGATAATCCCGAGTTGCGCGGCATCGATGAGCCCGCCGCCATCGCCGCTTCGTTGTATGATACCGAAGATTTCCACGCCGGGGTCGAGGCCTTCTTGAATAAGCAACCCCTGCCGACCTTTCGTGGCCGTTAAAGGAGGCGTCAGATGCCGTATGAGACCTTGCTCTATGAGAAAAAACAGCGCATCGGCTATGTCACCTTGAACCGCCCCACCATCCTCAACGCCCAGAGCCCTGAGATGTTCGACGAGTTGGCCCAGATGTTCGGCGACATCAAGGGCGATCCCGAAGTGGGCGTGGTGATCCTTACGGGGGCGGGGGACCGGGCGTTTTCCGCCGGAGCCGACATCAATTTCTTGAAAACGCTGGCCCAGATGACGCCGATGGACGCTAAGGCGTTCGTGGAGAAGAACCGCCGTGCTTTCGGCGCCATCGAACATCTAGGGAAGCCGGTGATCGCCGCCGTCAATGGCTATGCTTTGGGCGGTGGCTGCGAATTGGCCATGGCCTGCCACATCCGCATCGCCTCCGAGAACGCCCGCTTTGGCCAGCCCGAGATCAACCTCGGCCTGTTCCCTGGCGCCGGTGGCACACAACGCCTGCCGCGCCTGGTGGGCAGAAGCCTTGCCCTCGAGATGATGTTGACCGGTGAAGCCATCTCGGCCCAGGAAGCCCATCGCCTTGGGCTGGTCAACAAAGTAGTGCCGCCAGCCGAGCTCATGCCCACGGCGGAGAAGCTGGCGCAACAGATCCTGGCCAAGGCGCCGCTGGCGGTCGGCGTCATCCTGGAGGCCGTGCAGCATGGCATGGAGATGACGTTGGCGGAGGGTTTGAAACTTGAGGAAAACCTCTTCGGGGTGATCTGCGGCACCGAGGATATGAAAGAGGGCACGACGGCATTCCTGGAAAAACGGCCAGCGACCTTTAAGGGGCGATAGCGGCCGCTGGCCTCGATCAGCGATGGGCATGGTCGTCAGCGCCGCAAGGATCACGCTGGCTGGGGTAATCAGAGGCACGATGAAGCCGCCTGATCGCATCGAAACGACGGATGTACGGGCCGCCGATGGGACGTACACCGTGATGGTCAATGATGTGCCACTTCGCACCCCCAAAGGGCATGTGGTGACCGTCCTCTCCTGGGAGTTCGCCAATGCCCTTGCCGACGAGCTGATGTCCGCGGGGGAAATCGATCTGCAGCACATGTCCCTGTACTCGCTCTACGCCACGCAGCGCGATTTCATCGAAGGGCGAATCGAGGGCACCATCAGGGTGATTCTGCGACACCTGCCGGGCGACTTCGTGTTGCATACCGATGCCGACCCCGGGCTGGCGGCCGCACAGCTGGCGGCTTGGGCTCCCCTGCTGGAGTTCCTGCGCGATCTGGGGCCTGAGGTGCCGATCGCTAGACCGTTGCAGGCCGTGCAGATCCCTTGGGAACTGGAGGAAGCTCTGCGCGTGCAGCTCGCCGCTATGAGCCCCGTGCAATTGACCGTGGTGGTGCAGGCGATGACGAACCTAGGGTCGGTGACGCTCGGCCTCCGCTTGGCCCAGCAAGCGATCACCATTGAGCAAGCGGTGGCAGCCCTCACCATTAGCGCTTGTGGAGCCGAACCGTCTCACAGCGGTAACGACGCCCTTGAAACCCCGTTCGTGGCGGAGATGCGGCAGATGGTCAAGCGCCTGCTGCGGTATGTGCAGCTCAATCCGTAGCCAAGAGCCCATGAACGCGAACGCTGTCAGACGGGCCGGTGTTCTCGATACCATAGAAAACTTGCGTGCACGGTTCGCGCATCTGTGCTGAGGGATGGGCTCTGGAACACCGCTGGGTCAGTGAGCGCTTGACATGACGATGAAGCCCACTTTCCGCTTGATTTCTTGCATCTTGGGTTCGGCTACAGCCCGCGCTCGCTCGGCCCCATCAAGCAGTATGCGCTCGAGGTGGCTGGATTCGTCAATCAGTTGGCGATAGCGCACTTGAATCGGCCGTAAGGCCTCGATGACTACCTCGGCAACCTCGCGCTTGAGGTCCGCATAACCCTTCCCCTTAAAGTGCTCGACGATCGCGTGCCGACTCTGGTGCGTGAGCAACTCATAAATCTCCAACAGGTTGTTGACGCCCGCCTTCTCTGGAGCGTCACTGAAGACGATCTCTCGACCGGCATCGGTCACGGCCCGCTGGATGACGTCGCGAATGACGTCAGGCTCATCAATGAGCCGTACAGCGTGCCCACGCATGTGGGCCTCGCTCTTGCTCATCTTGCGGGTGGGATCGTTGAACGCCCGCACGCGCGCGCCCCGCTCTGGAATGGTGGCGCGTGGCAGGACAAAGGTGTGACCATAGCGCTGGTTGAAGCGTGTGGCGATATCGCGCGCCAGTTCGATATGTTGCCGCTGATCCTCTCCCACGGGGACCTCGTCCGCATCGTAGAGCAAAATATCGGCGGCCTGGAGGACGGGGTAGTCGAGCAGGCCAGTGCTGACGCTGATGCGTGCGGCGGCTTTCGCCTTGAATTGCGTCATGCGCTCCAGCCAGCCCAGCGGCGTAATGCAGTTCAGAATCCAGCAACACTCGGCGTGCGCTGGCACATGGCTCTGCACGAAGATGGTGGTGTGGCCAGGATCGAGCCCGACAGCGAGGTAGAGAGCCGCCACCTCATAGGTCAGGCGACGCAGCATGGCGGGCTCGTGGAGGACCGTGAGCGCATGCATGTCGACGATGCAGAAGTAGGCCTCTCTCTCGTATTGCTGGTCGACCCACGGCCGCATGGCCCCGAGGTAATTACCTAGGTGCAAAGTCCCAGAGGGTTGAATCCCAGAGAACACGCGCGGTCGATGATCGAGAAAATTCCGCATCGTGGCTGTCCTCCAGTCCTAGGTCGCCCGGCGTGCCGCTGTCCCGGCAAACCCCTGATCCGTCCCTGTCATTCCCGACCGCCTGCGCTTACGCAAAGGCGGCATTAAGGCGCTGCATCTGAGATGGTGAGAGGCGCCAGCCGGAGGCCCCACAGTTCTCTTCAATGCGGCCTACATGGTTGGACTTGGGGATAGAGATGACTTGGGGATGCGCAGTCAACCAGTTCAGCGCCACTTGGGCCAGGGATTTATGAACTTCGGCTGCCACCTGCTCAAGGACCCTCATGCTGTGGCTGTGTGCCGACGGCATAGCTAAGCGGCCATGATCGAGAGGAGTATAAGCGATAACCGTGATGTGATGTTTCTGGCAGTAGGGTAAGAGGTCATTCTCGATTTGGCGCCGGTTCAGATTATAGATGATTTGGTTCGATACGATGGGATAATGTTGCATGGTAGCTTGTGCCCGACGTAGGTTATCGACGGAGAAGTTGCTCACGCCGATATAGCGAACCTTGCCGGTATCCACCAGCACTTCCATGGCGCGTAGGGTCTCTTTGAGCGGGATGCTCGGATTCGGCCAGTGGATCTGATATAGGTCGATAACGTCCGTACCGAGCCGGCGCAGGCTGCTTTCCGCCGCTCGCAGGACGTCATCGTAACTTAGATGGGAGGCAGAGACTTTGGTAGCCAGAAACACTTGGGGGCGCCGGCTCTGCACAGCACGTCCTACGACCTCCTCCGTGCCATAGATCTCCGCGGTGTCGATCAGGAATGCCCCTAGCTCGAGACCTCGGCGGATGGGGGCCTCACCACCACGGTATCGCCAGGTACCCAGGCCGATCTCCGGCACCATCACTTTGGTGTTGCCGAGCGGCTTCAGCTCCATCGTTGCCACCTCCCTACTTCGATCTGCGGCAATCCGGCTTTCGCCCTTGGTCAACCCGTCCTGTCCAAAGGCCGCAGCTGTGGATATCAGCGATATCGCCGCCACAGAGAAGAACGCGTGCGCACTCACCCGCGTCTCCAGTCCTGGGCTGAGTCCAGACCAATTATATACCCGCATAGCCATTCCTGCTGTGCAAACGTCTATGTGTCCGCGCAACTTTCATGCCAGGTGCACCAACTCGCAGCACCCTTGTCGCGGGAAATGGCCTATCCACACGTTAGTACACCTGATGCACCGATTCAGCAACGCGGCGTTTGGCCTATTCGCCGGCTCGACCTCGAGGAATTATCACGAGGCACTCCCGGTCGGTGTCATGTCGTGTTGGCAGATTATCTGGGATCTCCAAAAGACAAAGGCCTCAGCAGAAAATCTGCTGAGGCCTTTGTCTCATTCACACTCTGACGACTGGACCGTGGGGGGCTGGGGCTCCCTAGAAAGGAGGTGATCCAGCCGCAGGTTCCCCTACGGCTACCTTGTTACGACTTCACCCCAATCACCGCGCATACCTTCGGCGCTTGCCTCCCGG
>Ga0209172_10000650_pt1 | contig 91651 bp, 69 predicted proteins | sample LarsenN4metaG_FD_184113 | JGI IMG/M metagenome (GOLD analysis project Ga0209172, IMG submission 184113) | Hot spring sediment bacterial and archeal communities from British Columbia, Canada, to study Microbial Dark Matter (Phase II) - Larsen... ... | reverse complement strand
TCAGCAACCTGACAGGTTGTTGTACATCTTAGCTTGCTGATAGGTCGCGCACTACCAGCAACCTGACAGGTTGCTGTACATCTTAGCTTGCTGCCTGTCGCGCACTATCGACAACCTGACCGCCTTGTTGTACACCTCGCCCATTTTCGTCATTTCAGGGTGTCGCACGAGCCGTTTGAAAGACCCCTCTGTTAAGTATTGCTCTAATCGCACATGTTGTTTATCCACTGCTACAGATCTTAAGAAAAGGCTACAGCTAGTTCGGGCGCCCGCGCGCCCGAACTGCAAACTACTTTTCTTAAAGCTATAACTCTAATTCTAGCCTCGCAACATCTACTTGCCAACGCGCAATGCCTGTTAAAGACTCGCCCTGTTTATGATTGCTGTGGTATATTAGATAAAATTTTGGCTTCGACCACTACTCCGATGAAGAGGAGACTGAAACATATTGGGTCTTTGATTACCTGCTCCCAAACGATTTTTCAAATCATTTTCCTCCCGTAGCTTCTAGTACTCATTTCAACTCATAGACAGGAGCTTAAAACTCTTATGCCAAGCTCCTGAAGAAAGGAGACGAACCATATATGTCAGATTTTTACCAGACAGGCGTTATTACTACACTGCATAGGTTGGGCAAGACCAATCTTGAGAAGATCGAGGCCGATCTCAGAATCTTCTCCAAGCAAAGACCGATAGCACTGGTGTTGCCCTCGCTCTATTCTGAGCTGGATGGGCCGGCTATGCCGGGCATTGTTGAAGAACTGAAGCAGGTGAAGTATCTTGAGCAGGTGGTTATCACAATGGGGCGAACCAACGCCAGAGAGTTCAAGCGAGCGAAGGATTATTTTGCTCAGCTTCCGCAGAAGCCCATGCTGGTGTGGAATGATGGGCCCCGCCTCAGCGCGTTGTACGAGAAACTGGAAGCAGGCGGCATGGGGATTGGCGGCGATGGCAAGGGGCGCTCTTGCTGGATGGCCTATGGCTATATTCTGGCGTGCGGGCGGAGCCAGGTGATCGCGCTGCATGACTGCGATATTGTGACTTATTCGCGAGAGCTGCTTGCGCGATTGTGTTACCCTGTGGCTAATCCTAATCTGGACTTTGAATTCAGCAAGGGATTCTATGCGCGGGTGACCGACCGGATGCACGGTCGAGTGACGCGGCTGCTGGTAACGCCGCTCATTCGCTCGCTTCAAGAGATTGTAGGGTTCCATCACTTCCTGCGCTATCTGGACAGTTTCCGTTATCCGCTGGCAGGGGAGTTCTGCATGCAGGTTGATCTGGCGCGAGCCAATAGAATCCCAGGCGACTGGGGCCTGGAAATAGGAATGCTCGCCGAAGTCTATCGCAACTCGTCGATCAAGCGCATCTGTCAAGTCGATCTGGCCGAAACCTACGAGCACAAGCATCAGAGTCTGTCGCCTGACGATCCGGAAAAAGGCTTGCTCAAGATGTGCATCGACATCAGCAAGATTCTGTTCCGCACGCTCGCCGCGCAAGGGATAGAGCTGACGCAGGGGAGGCTCAAGACGCTGCAAGCGACTTATGTGCGCCTGGCCGAAGATACCATCAATCGCTATCAGGGCGACGCCTGGATTAACGATCTGGTGTTCGACCGCCACGAGGAAGAGACGGCGGTGGATGCCTTCTCTCAAGGGATTAGAATGGCCGCCGAACAGTTCTTTGAGGACCCATTAGGGGCCCCATTGATCCCTAACTGGAACCGTATTGTGTCGGCATTTCCAGGGTTCCTGGAAGAGCTGAGAGTGGCTATTGAGGAGGATAATGTCGAGGCGAATGCTATATGAAAACGTCCGGCAAGATAATCATCTACACCGATCTGGATGGGACGCTGCTGGACCATCAGACCTATTCCTGCGCCGCAGCGCTGCCGGCGCTGCGGGCGGCGATTGATAAAGGGGTCCCGATCATCTTTTGTTCGAGCAAGACTCGCGCCGAGATCGAGGTTATTCAGCAGTGCGCGCTGGTGAGGGACCCTTTCATTGTGGAAAATGGCGGCGCCGTCTACCTGCCGGGCGGATACTTCCCTTTTAACATCGAAGGGAGCATCTTGCGCGATGGCCTCCAGGTTATCGAGCTGGGGGCCCCTTATTCCAGGCTGGTTGAGGCGCTCCGACAAATTCGAGCCGGTATGCCCTGTCGCGTCCTCGGATTCAGCGATATGACAGAAGATGAGATAGCCGAAGACTGCGGATTGATGCCGGCCGAGGCGCGGCGGGCCAGGCGCCGCGAGTACGATGAAGCATTCAAAATTATTGGCGCCGACGCCGGTGCCGCGCAGCTCATTCTGCGCAAGATCGAAGAGGCTGGCCTGCGCTACGCTATCGGTGGGCGGTATTATCATCTGATGGGCGACAACGACAAAGGGCGCGCCGTTAGAGTACTCAATGATCTGTTCAAGAGGGCTCACGGATCGATCGTCACGGTTGGCCTGGGCGATAGCCAGAATGATCTGCCGATGCTCGAAGCGGTAGATCTGCCTGTCCTGGTGAAAAAGCCGGAAGGGCGCTACGATCAGACGGTCGTTGATAGGTTGCCCGGCGCGAGGCTGGCCGGGGAAGTGGGGCCCCAGGGCTGGAAGACGGCGGTGATGGAGATTCTGCAGCAGGCAGGATACTGTTAGCGCAGCAACTAGAGAGAAATTATGGTTAGCGAACCGCTCCTCCGCGAGGAGGTTCAACAACAGATAAAACAGATCAACGGGGCCGACATTGTGGTCGGCATTCCCAGCTTCAACAATGCCAGGACGATAGGGCATGTAGTGCGCGCGGTCAAAGCCGGCTTCGCCAAGTACTTCCCCGAACAGCGCGCCATTCTGGTCAACTCGGATGGCGGCTCAAGCGATGGCACGCCCGAAATCGTGCGCAATACTGCGATCAATGACTATCGCACTCTCCTCACTGCCCATCCACTCCATACAGTTCACAAGATCATCACCCCATATCACGGCATTCCCGGCAAAGGCAGCGCGCTGCGCACCGTCTTCAAGATCGCTGCTGAGCTTGGAGCAAAGGCTTGCGCTGTTGTCGATTCTGATCTCCGCAGTATCACTCCTGAATGGGTAGATCTGTTAATCAGTCCTGTATTCAAAGAGGGATTTGATTTTGTCGCGCCGCTCTATCATCGCCATAAATATGACGGCACGATCACCAACAGCATTGTCTATCCGCTCACCCGCGCGCTCTACGGCAAGCGCGTCCGCCAGCCGATTGGCGGCGATTTCGGCTTTTCCGGTCGATTGGCAGAACATTACCTGACGCACGATGTCTGGTACACCGATGTTGCGCGATTTGGCATCGACATCTGGATGACCACGACTGCGATCACAGGCGGCTTTAAAATTTGCCAGTCGTTCCTGGGGGCCAAGATTCACGATGCCAAAGATCCAAGCGTGGATCTGTCTGCTATGCTCACTCAGGTTGTCAGCTCGGTCTTCAGTTTGATGGAGACTTATCACGATCACTGGGTTAAGATCGGCGGCTCGTCTCCAGTGCCGCTGTTCGGGTTTGAGTATGCAGTGGGGCTTGAGCCGATTCGCGTCAATGTTGAGCGGATGATCAACAGCTTTCAAACGGGCTTGCGCGACCTATCGCCGATATGGGAACAGATTCTGGCAGAGGAGACGTTTGAGGGAATCAAGCGGCTGGGGGGCATTGACAGAGGCGACTTTCGCTATCCCGCCGATCTCTGGGTGCGCACGGTCTATGACTTCGCTGTGGCATTTCATAAGGTGGTGATCAATCGCCATCATTTGCTGAAATCGCTCACGCCGCTCTATCTGGCTCGCACCGCCTCGTTCGTGCTGGAGACGCCTGAAGCCAGCGCAGAAGAGGTTGACCGGATTCTGGAGAATCTCTGCCGGGAATTTGAGGCCCTTAAACCCTATCTCATTCAGAGATGGGAATCCTGAGAGAGGAGGACGAGATGCAGAACTCTTTTACCGAAGCTTTGCTAAAGACATTGAGGAGTTTTTATGAAGGGGGTATGCAGTTTTTGCCCAACCTTCTGGCCGCGCTGGTTATTGTTATAGCTGGCGGATTGGTAGCGTGGATCTTGAAGGCGATCATCCGGCGCGCGCTGGTGATGACGAGGTTTGACCGGTTCTGCGCCAATGCGGGCGTAACCCAGGCGCTTACCCGCGCTGATATTCGCGCCTCTCCTTCGACTCTGGCGGGCCAGTTTGTCTTCTGGCTTGTGTTCATTATCTTTCTCATGTCGGGAATCAGCGCGCTCAGGCTTGAGGTATTCAATCGGTTGATCTCTGAATTCTTCCTATACTTGCCGAGGATCTTTGCTGCGCTGTTTATTCTCTTCATCGGATTTTTAATTGGGAATTTCCTCTCGCGGGCGGCGCTTATTGCTGCTGTTAACGCCAATCTCTCTTCGCCTCGCGTCATCAGCGGGTTGGTGAAATTCCTGATTGCGATACTGGCGTTTGCGATGGCGTTAGAGCAGCTTCAGATCGCCAGGAACATTGTAATAGCTGCTTTTGCTATTGCCTTTGGCGCGATAATGCTTGGGCTGGCAATTGCGTTCGGGTTAGGCGGACGTGATGTTGCCCGGCAAGTGCTGGAACAGAAGTTTCTTGAAAAGGAAATTGGAGAGCCCGATGAGTTCTCGCATATTTGAGATGCGAGAGGAACCGGACGCCGGGGTACCCTTCGGGTCGAGGGGACGCGGCGACGCAGGGAAGTGGACAGTCTTCGCGTCCCTGCGTCGCCACATCCCCGTGCCTCCCACTCCCTCACTCTTTCATCTCCGCGTCTGTCTTCTACCAAGTATCTGCTTTCTTATATTCCTCGAAGCACTTGAGCAATCCTTCCATTCCCGGCACTGACAGCCCGTGCTCCATGCCAAGTATTCCTCGGTAGCCATTATCGTAGATAGCCTTGAAGACATTGCGCCAGTTTATCTCTCCCGTTCCCGGCTCCTTGCGCCCGGGAACATCTCCTACTTGGAAGTATCCGATGTAGTCCCAGTAAGCGCGGATGTTGTTGATCAAATTCCCTTCTGATATCTGCTGGTGATAGATGTCGAAAAGGATCTTCACATGCGGGCTGTTGACCGCCGCCATGATCTCGGCGGCTTCATCAGAGTGGACAAGGAAGTAACCGGGGTGATCGACCAATATGTTAAGCGGCTCGATCACAATAGTCAGTTCGGTCTTCTCCAGGAGCTCGGCAGCGCGCTTGAGGCCCTCGATGACATTTCTGCGCTGCACCCCTCGTGGGGCCCTGGGAATTTCGTTTCCGGTGATAACTGTAGCCTGGCGGTTCCCAATGACCTTATGGTACTCTATGGCTTGCTTGAGCTGCTCTAGAAAAGCATCTCGCTGTTTCGGATCGACCAGCCCGGCAGTCCTCCACCCCGCCGGATTAGCCACGAAGATGCCCATCCCAATGCCCAGGCTGTCCATCTTTTTGCGTATCTCCTCGACCTCTTTCAACGGATGGCTCATCAGGCCGTTGTACTCTATGGCGTCGAAGCCGTGGGCGGCGAATGTTTCCAGTCTCTGTGGAATAGTGAGTTGATCTCTGAGGAAATCCAGGCGCGGCGCATAACGCAGGTGATATTTCCCAGCCGGTTTTGCTGCTTGTTCTCCTTTGCTTTCTGATGTAGACAGAGTCAGGGCGCCTCCTGCCGCCATTGCGGTTTTAATAAATTCCCGCCTTTTCATGATAATCGCTCCTTTCGACAGATGATTTTAAAGATGCTGCGTCTTTACTCTTATTGCAAAGATAGCCAAAGTAGGGTAGCAAAGCACCCAATACTATCATTTTGCGCGTATCAGTCAATATAACCGGAAACACTCACCTTTTCTTGCCAATAGTGCTAGAATTAGCTTTCGCAAGGGGATTGAGTTACTCATGCAACATCGGCCTGCTACAGAACGTACAACCTCGCGGGCTGCGAGCAACGTCGAACAGGAGCACAGGACAACAGGCGGTGTTCCTATGAATAATGAAGACTCGATATTGAGCACAATAGAAAGCTATATACCGGGCCGCAATCGGAAAAAGAATATCAAGGTGATGATGGCCTGGACACTGTCGCTGGCTCTTCACCTCGGCTCGCTCATTCTCATCGCTTATCAAGGCATACACTCGCAGTTCGGCTCCCTGGAGTTTGTAGATATAGAGACCGACAACAGAGTGAAGGTTATGATGCTGGAGCTGCGGCGCAAGCCAATGCCTTATCCTCCCGGCTTCTTCTCCCCTAAATCGGTCGCCTCTCTCGAAGAGCTGAAGAGACGCAGAGAAGAGGAAGAGAAGAAGAGAAAGAGACAACAAGAGGAGGAGAAGAATCGAAAAGAGCAAGAAGAGGTTGCTAGAGAGAATCAATCTGAAGACGCCGCCGGCGCAAATGCTGAGGAGGCGAAGCCGGAAGCGCCAAAACCGCAATTCGGCAGAATTAATATCCATCCGCTTAAAGCGCATGTGTCCGAACTCTATCAAGCCTATAGCAAAGGCCAACTTCAATTAGATCTATCCAGATTGAAAGTAACGCTTGGCTTCAAGATAAATGAAGATGGCTCGATATACGATATTCGCATAATTGAGTCCTCCGGCTATGACTTCATCGACGCTACTGGGGTCAATTTGCTTAGAGAGCTGGGCGAGCAGAGGGCGCTGGCTCCGCTCGCTCAATTGAGTTCGATGACGCTCGCTCTGGATATCGGCCCAACTATCGCTTCGGCTAGAGTCGCCGGCTTTGCGCGTGGAGAAGTGGGAGCAATTACTCTTGCGCAACAGTTAAACGGTATGGTGCTGGCGGCTAAGATAACTCAGGCAAATAATCCGGATACTTCGCTCCTGCTCAAGAGCCTTGAGATTAGTCAAACGGGCCAGCGTATAAGCGCTAGCTTGACTATGCCTCGAACCATGGCCGCTGATCTGATGAGAAAGGCATTTGGCGGCGGCATGTAATAAGTAATGTGTGATGCGTAATGGGTAAGAAGAATAGTTCATTCAGGCAATTGGCGCACAGCAAGGCTAGATGAATTGGTACAATCAATACCTGATTTTGCATTGATTCTCTACCTGAGATAAAGGGACCAAGCAATCTCTTTACGTATTAAACATCACGTTTCATTCATCGCTATGAAGTTATCCAACTGTTTCTCACTCATCTTGGTTTCAATCTTCATCATCGTTTTGACGGCCAGCATTGCAACAGGGCAGAGCGGGCGCGGGCGAAAGCGCACCGAAACAACTCAGCCGCCGCCGGAGAAGGTCGAAGAGCCCAAAGAACAGCAGGGGCAGAGGAGATATTCCGTTCCGCCAGGAAGCGCGCTGGCGCAGAGAGAGTCGGATGGCGTAACCTCGCGGTTTGTGCTCAAAAATGGGTTAACAGTCATCATTCACGAAGATCATTCGGTTCCACTGGCAACCGTTGTCTCCTACGTCAAGACGGGTTACCTCGATGAGACTGATGATGTTACCGGCATTGCTCATTTGACAGAGCACATGCTCTTGAAAGGGGCCCCAACCCGGCCAGCCGGCGCAGTGGCTGCTGAGATGCGGGCCCTGAGCGGAGTGCTCAACGGCAGCACTTCCTACGATAGGACTTTGTACTACTCAGTGGTCCCCGCGACTCAGATTGAGAAGGCGATTGCGATTCAGGCCGATGCGCTGCTTCGCCCGACTCTCAATGCTGATGAGCTAAAGAAAGAGGCGCTGGTAGTCGCCCAGGAGGCCAGACACAAGTTTGATGATCCCACCACCTATGCCCTGGAGAGACTCTACGCGACTGCATTTAGCCAGCATCGCTTGAAGCGATGGCCAGTGGGCACAGAAGAAGGATTGAAAGCAATTACCAGCGAGCAGATTCAATCCTTCTACAACAATTTTTATGTGCCGAGCAATATCATCCTTGTAGTAGCCGGAGGTGTAGGGACATTTCAAGTCTTGCCTGCTATTCAGTACTTTTACGGCCAGGCTAAACCGGGAACCGTTAGCTCGACCGCTTCACCTGAAGAGCCGCCGCAACAGTTCCTGCGCTACGCCAATGAGCGAGGCGACCTGAGCCGCACTATTGTGAGCATTGGCTATCATGTCCCCGGCATCAAGAGCAAGCAAGCGGCTGCGCTTGAGCTGCTTGCAGTTCTGCTCGGCCAGGGGAGAGGAGCACGTCTTAACCGGGCACTTCACGAGACTCGCGGCGTTGTCACAGAGGTTGCGGCCAATTATCTCGGACTGGCCGATACCGGCTTCTTCACCGTTCAGATGCAGCTTGACCCGAAGCGCATAGATTCGGCTGAAGCGGCATTCTTTGAAGAGATAGAGCGTTTCAGACGATTAACAGTCTCCGACGGCGAGCTTCAACGCGCCAAGGCGTTCCTAGAAAAACAGATCATCGACCGGATGTCAACGATAAGCGGCAAGGCGCAAATGCTGGCCTACTTTGAAGCGGCGCGCGGCGGCTATAAGCTTGCCAGTAAGTATATAGATCAAATTCAAGCAGTCACTGCCGAGCAGATTCAGCAAGTGGCAGCGCAATACTTGACACTCAACAATGCGACCGTGCATGAGTATGAGCCGCGCTCCGCCGAATCGCGCACATTCATAGCAGAAAAATATGCCGAGATGATCAACATCCTCGTGCCTTCTACTGTGCGAGCAGCTATTGAGCCAAATGAGATTAAGGAGGCCGATGAATGGCCCGTTGCTAAACAGGGTAATGTGCGGGGGGCCCAGACGGAAACGCGAGATATTATCATCAATCTCGGTTCACAGCCGGTGCGCAACTTCTCTACTCTGCGCGGGCCCAAAGCATTCGTGCGCGAAGATCACTCGCAGCCCAGGATAGCCGTGGGACTCTATTTTCAAGGCGGGCGACTGCTTGAAGATCAGAACAATAACGGACTTACTGAGCTGATGTTGAGGATGTTGCTCAAAGGCACGGCGAAACTGAATGCGGCGGAGATTGCAATTCAGCTTGAGCAGTTGGGAGGCGAGATTCATATAGTTAATGAGCCCGACTTCTTCGGCTACACGCTGGACATTCTCTCTCGCAATGCGGAAGAGGGGATGAGGCTTCTGCTGGACATAATAGAAAGCCCTTTCTTCGATAGCCCTGCGTTCGATAAGAAAGAGTTTGCCCGAGAGCTTGCGCGTGAAAAAGAGGCTCAACTGGCGGATATAAAGAAGGTGCGAGATAGCAATTGGGCGCGCCCACTGGAGCTATTCTGGCAAGCGGTCTTTCCCAATCACCCTTATGGGTTCCCCAGATATGGCAGCGAGGCCGCTATAGCGGCTGCTACTGAAGAGACTATTAAAGCCTGGTATGAGAAGTCGATCAAACGGCAGTTGCCGGTTGCAATGATAGTCGGCGATACCGATGGATCGGCGCTGGTGTCGCGGTTTCTGGCCGATGGTTTCCGCCGTCGAGATTTAGATAAATCTTTCAAAGCCACGGTGCCGAGCGCACCGGCTGCGGCAAAAGAGCAAGTAGAGCAACGTGAGCGCCAGCAGACGGCGCAGGCAGTGGGGTTCGTCGGTCCCAAAGGAGATAGCGCGGATAACTTTGCGCTCGATGTGATTCAAAGCTTCACCTCCGGCCCCGGCGGGCGCTTCCTCGGCGAGCTGCGCGATAAACAGGGACTTGCTTACACTGTGCGAACTTTCAATGAGCCGCGATTTTTGAGTGGGGCGTTTATCTGTTACCTTGCTACTTCACCGGAGAACGAGCAGGCAGCACGCTCAGTTCTTGAGAACGAATTTAAGAAGCTTGCCGAAGGGGACATCAGCGATGCCGAACTTGAGCGGGGAAAAGCGGCGGCTATCGGCAGCTACAATATTGCCATGCAATCTCACGTCTCTCATGCGCTGCAATATGCGCGCGCATTCTTCTTTGGCCGTCAAGTGGAAGATGTCGATGCTTATCAAGAGCGGATTCGCAGCATAAGCAAGGACGATGTCAAGCGCGTAGCATCCAGCTATTTCAAGCTTAACCAGCGCGGCCTTGGCCAGGTGCGAGGAACCATCGGCTCAAGACCTGCGGTCGAACCCGGCGCAGCAGAAAAGAGACCGGTATCGAATTAACAAAGCGCCGCCAGCAAACTTAATCTGTCATCATCCTATCTTCTCCCGGATTCGATTGCAGGGTGTACAGTTCTCCAAAAATCGGTGATGCTTAGGGCGCAGGCGGCAGAGATAGAACGCCAACGGACGTAGATGCTGCCGATGGACGCTGATCTGACCGGCGAGCATCCGCTCAATTCGCGTCCGTCCGCGTTCTGTTCCGCTGTCCCACAATTCAGGCTGGTAGCAAGCTGATGCAGACCAGCGTCCGCAGCGTTAGCTTGTTTAACATCGACTTTGGGGAACCGCACCCGATCACCAGTTATTCGCGGGAATCCGACCATAACCGTTTTTCTTCACAATGTTTGTTGACTATGTTAATCTCAATTTCGCCGAGTACGCAGCCATTTTTCCATCAAGCGTGCTATTACCAAACAGGAGAATTTTATGCCCAAGGTTTACGACTGTATTGTTGTCGGCTCAGGCGCTTCAGGCGGCTGGGCAGCGAAAGAATTGACAGAACGCGGTCTTGAGGTCCTGATGCTGGAAGCCGGTCGCGCGATTGAGCCGCTTAAAGATTTCCATATAAATCCCTGGCCTTATGAGAGCAAGTATCGCGGCTTTCTGGCCCCCAAAGAGGCTGAGATCTACGATCCGGTAGTCAACGAGTATACCAAGCATCTCTTTGTAAACACCAAAGAGCACCCCTATACCACGCCGCCGGGAAAGCCTTATGCCTGGCCGAGAGTCAAGGCGCTTGGGGGCCGCTCGCTTGTCTGGGGGCGAGGCGTGCCGCGCTTCAGCGATCTGAATTTCAAAGCCGCCAGCCGCGATGGCTACGGAGTAGATTGGCCTATCAGCTACAAAGATATTGAACCCTACTATGACAAAGTAGAGACTACCATCGGCGTCACCGGAATGGACATAGGACTGTGGCATGCGCCGACAGGCAAATACATGAAATCGATCCCGCTCAACTGCGGCGAGCTTCTGTTGAAGAAGGGATGCCAGAAGCTTGGAGTCACACTGGTTCAATTTCCCACCGCCGTGATAACCGAGAATCACGATGGGCGGCCCAAGTGCCACTATTGTGGAAGCAGCCAGTGCGGACGCGGATGTGACATCGGGTCGATGTTCAACTCGATATATGTGACTTTGCCCAAGGCGCGCGCGACTAAGCGATTTACCTTGCGCACCGATGCGATGGTGCGCGAAGTGCTGGTCGATGAGAATGGCAAACCGAAAGGGGTCTTGTTTGTTGATCGAGTGACAAAGAAGACCTATGAAGCTTATGCCAGAGTAATTGTGCTGGCTGCGTCATCGCTTGAGACGGCGCGCATTCTGCTCAACTCTACTTCTCGATTTCATCCTAATGGCCTGGGCAATTCAAGCGGCGTGCTGGGCAAGTACCTGCACGAGCATATAATGGCGGGCAGCATCACCGGATTTGCTCCACAGCTCTACAACGCGCCTGTCAGAAATGAGGATGGAAAGCCGTGCGGATTCTATATCCCGCGATTCCGTAATGTTGATGCCAAACATCCCGGATACATTCGCGGGTTTCAATACTCAGGCAGCAGCGGCGCTCGTATCTTCCCCGGCTTCGCTAAAGGGCTGGGCAATCTGTTTGGCACATCGCTCAAGAGCGAGATACGCAAGCTCTATCCGGCAGTAGTCTCTATGACCGGCTTCGGCGAAGTGTTGCCGCGAGAGACCAATTACGTTGAGATCGACAAAGAGGTGAAGGATCCCTGGGGGATACCTGTTTTGAGAATTCACCAGGATTGGAGCGACAATGAATTGAAAATGGTACAGGACATTGCCGACAGCGCGGAAGAACTGTTCCGCGCCGCAGGCTTCGAGATCCTGTCGGTTAACAGAACGCCGTTAATGCCGGGCAGCAGCATTCATGAAATCGGCACTGCGCGCATGGGCGCGGATGCGAAGACTTCTGTGCTGAACCCATTCTGCCAATCGCATGATGTAAAGAATCTATTTCTGGTGGATGGAAGCTGCTTCGTATCGGGCGGCAACCAGAATACTACACTCACTATTCTTGCACTGTGCACCCGCGCTTGCGAGTATCTAGCAGAGGAGTTTAAGAAGGGAAATCTGTGAGCTAATGTGTGATGCGTAATTCGTGGTTTGAGGCAGGTGGCGCTCTCAGGATATTTTCTGGGGAGTCTTTCGGACGGCTCGTGCGACGCCCTGAAACAATGAAAAGCCTGGGGGTACCCTCTCTCGTCGCGCTAGTTTCCTTGCCCGCTTACTTGTGATGTAGTGGAACCTGGGCAGGCAAGGATGAAAGGCGCTCCCAGAGCATTTTCTGGGGAGACACTATGATGGATCAACCGGATTACGATAGTCCGTGGAAAGATGTGCTGGATCAGTTCTTCGAGTCGTTTATGGCCTTCTTCTTTCCCCCAGGCGCACGAGCAGATAGACTGGCAGCGCGGATATGAGTTTCTTGATAAGGAGTTGCAGAAGATCACAGCCGATGCGGCGGTGGGGCGGCGAGTAGTGGATAAGCTGGTCAAGGTGTGGCTCCAGACCGGGCAGGCGCTGTGGGCGCTCATCCATATTGAGGTACAGGGACAGCGGGAGAGGGGATTCGAGTTGCGAGTTTATGTCTATCACTATCGCATCTTCGACCGGTTTGGGGCCCCGGTGGCGACATTTGTGATCCTGACCGATGAAGAGGAGGGTTGGCGGCCAGATCAATACAGGACAGAGTTGCTGGGGACAGAGGTGCGGTTCAAGTTTCCGGCAATGAAGTTGACGGACTATCGGGAGCGCGGGGAGGAGTTAGAGCGGAGCGACAATCTATTTGCTATAGTTGTACAGGGGCATTTAGCTGAGCAGCGGACATCGGGCGATGCGCAGGAGCGGTTGCAACAGAAACTGGAGTTGGTCAAACAGCTATACAAACGCGGTTATGATGAGAAGACGGTCGTTGGGTTATATCGGTTTCTCGATTGGCTGTTGCGGCTGCCGGAGGATTTAGCCGCAGAGTTTGATAACCGGCTGAGCGAGTATGAGGAGGAAAGGAAGATGCCGTATGTAACATCAATCGAGCGTAGAGGAATTGAAAAAGGGAGAAAAGAGGGTGTTGCGGGAGTCGCCTTGCGGTTATTGCAGAGGCGGTTTGGCCCATTGGATGAGGCGACACAGACGCACATCCGCAGCTTGCCGCTGGAGCAGCTTGAAGAGCTGAGCGATGAGTTGCTTGATTTCACCGCGAGGTCGGATCTGGAAGCCTGGTTGCAACAACACCCGCTCCCGATCGGCGCATCCGGCAATCAGTAGGATCGGGGGAACCGTTTCGCGGAGACGGCATCTGTTTAGCGCAGGCCGCAAGCAGCCGTCTATAACTGCTTCCCAGCAGTAAACTGCCCGCGCTTTATCAATTGTCACTGCGGGACAGAGATGAACTTCGTGATCTACTTGATTACGCCGGTGCGCACCACTTCTTAGAGATGATTGAGGACAACAAACAGATACTGGCGTTCATGGCCCATCCTGACGATGTCGAGTTTCTCTGCGCCGGCACGCTGGCGAAATTGAGAAACAGAGGCTATGAGATTCACATCGCCACTATGACCGCCGGTGATGGCGGGAGCATGGAGCTTCCGCCGAAAGAGATTGCGCGTTTGCGATTGAGCGAAGCTGCCTGCGCTGCTTCGTTTCTCGGAGCAAGCTATCGTTGCGCTGGCGCGAAAGATTTCTTTATCACTTACGACGAGCAGATCATCAAGAAGACCATTGAGGTAATACGCCTCGTCAATCCGTTTATGGTAATCACTCACTCGCCGACGGATTACATGGTAGATCACGAGATGACCAGCCGCCTGGTGCGAGCTGCCTGTTTTGCCGCTCCAGCGCCTAATGCCATTACCGGAGCGCAGCCTGCTGCTCCACCGATTGCCGGTATCCCTTATCTCTATTACGCGGACCCCCTGGAAGGGAAGGATATTTTCGGATGTCATATTGACCCTGACTTCTCTATAGATATTTCCGATGTGATAGAGATTAAGCGAAAGATGCTGGAGTGCCATGCCAGTCAGCGCGACTGGTTGATGAAACAACACGGGATCGATCATTATGTGCTTTCGATGTTACAGTGGGGAGCGATGCGCGGCTCTCAAATAGGCGTTGCTTATGCCGAAGGATTCCGCCAGCATCGCGGGCATGCCTATCCGCAGGATAACAAACTGGCGGAGATTCTGCGCTCCGCAGCCGCAGACCATAAAGTAATTGCTCAGCGGGGGCAGTAGTTAGCTGCGCATTGAGCGACCTGTTTATAGAATTGAGAAATAAGAGACCTCGTTAGCTCCGTAGGAGCAGGGTGGTAAATCGAGACAAAATAGGTCGCTCCTACCACAGATGGTGAAGATTTCATTCGCCGCTCATGCTATAAATAAGGTCGCCCCTTCGGGGCTGGGCAGTTAGGAAATCGAGATTGATTGGACAAATTGATATGGCCGAGAGACGTCAAATTATTACTTTGCTTACAGATTTTGGCACAGCAGATTACTTTGTTGGGGCAATGAAGGGGGTCATTCTTTCGCTCAATCCTGATGTCGAGCTGGTAGACATTTCTCACAATGTCCCGGCGTACAACATCGCTGCGGCTGGATTTACTCTTCGTGGCTACTACAACACCTTTCCGCCGCGCACTGTGCACCTGGTCGTTGTTGATCCCGGAGTAGGCTCATCGCGGCGCCCGATTATTGTGATGGCAGATAAGTACACTTTCGTCGGCCCTGACAATGGCATCTTCAGTTACGTCTATGCTCAGGAGCCCGACGTTCGCGTCATTCATATCACGGCTGAGCACTATTTTCGCCAGCCTGTAAGCTCAACGTTTCATGGGCGCGATCTGTTTGCTCCGGTCGCCGCCTACCTGAGCAAAGGAGTAGACTGGTCGAAGATGGGCGAGGAGATCACAGATTATGTGAGGTTCAATATCCCTCAACCAAAACCGGCCGGAGACCGTCTTATTCGAGGGCACATCATTCACATTGATCGCTTTGGCAATTGCATCACCAATCTCTCTGAGAAAGAGATCAGTCGGGAGCAGATTGCAAAGGGGGTCAAGCTGGTGGTGCAACAGCGCGAGATAACAAGCTTCTACAGGTATTTTGCTGAGGCCAAACAGGGAGAGCTTTTTGCTTATTTAGGCAGCGCAGACCTCTGGGAAATAGCCGCTCTGCGCCAATCGGCAGCGCAACTGCTTCAAGCCAAACCAGGCGTTGAGGTTTACGCATCCCGTTTGACAGACTATGGCAACTGAAGATTATCCGGTTAATACAGCGCAACAATATCTCGGATTGGGCCTTGGGCTTTATAATCGAGGAGAGCTTGAAGGGGCCATAGACGCTTTCAATCGCGCCATAGAGCTGCGCGGTGGGGTCTTCCCTAAAGCCTATTATCACCTGGCGCGCGCACTCAGCGATGCAGGCGATATTGACTCGGCAGTGACATCCTATTGCCGGGCTATCAAGCAGCAACCCGATTATCCCGACGCTTACTACAATCTGGGCCTGGCGCTCGCGCGCAAGGGCGAGCTGGAAGAGGCTATTATCTCTTTTCGCAAAGCCATTGATCTACGCGCAGGCCAGCACGCCTGGGCATATCACAATCTAGGACTTGCGCTCGCACGCAAAGGCGAGTTCGATCAGGCGATAGCCGCCTATCGCCGTAGCATTGAGCAGCGCAATGGAGACTTTCCCAAGGCTTACTACAATCTCGGTCTGGCCCTGGCTCAAAAAGGCGAGTTGAAAGAGGCCATCGCAGCGTTTCGCCGTAGCATAGAACAGCGCAATGGCAATCATCCTGATGCTTACTTTGAGCTGGGCAATGCGCTCTACAGCATAGGCGATCTTGATGAAGCTGTGGCCGCTTATCGCACCGCAATAGCGCAGCGCAACAGCAATTTCCCTCTGGCGCATTACCATCTGGGTAAGGCGCTGCTGAGCAAAGGAGAGATTGCCGAAGCAGTCCAGAGCTTCGAGACCGCCATCGCTCAACAGCCGATCAATGCTGAGGCTTATCTTGATCTAGGCCGCGCGCTCTCGGCCAGAGGAGAGATAGACCGCGCGATAGATGCTTTTCGCCGTAGCATAGAGCTGCGCGAGGGAAATTTCCCCTGGGCCTATCACAGTCTGGGAACCGCGCTCGCCACCAAGGGGCTCATTGATGAAGCGGTGGAAGCATTGCGGACTGCAACCAGGCAGAATGATAAGTTCCCTCGCGCCTTCTTTGATCTGGGATTGGCGCTCGCCAGTCGCGGGGACCTGGAAGAGGCCATAGCAGCTTTCAAGAGCGCGATTGAGCGGCGCGCGGGAAATTATCCCGATGCTCTTTACGAGCTTGGCCGCGCCTATTCGATGCGCGATCAATTGGATGAAGCGATAGAAGCTTTTCGCGCTGCCATTGCGCGGGATAACAATTTCCCCGAAGCTCATCAGGCACTGGGCTACACGCTTTATCGAAAGGGATTGCTCAACGAGGCGACTGCCGCTTATCGAGCAGCGATCAAACTGCGTGGAGGCATCTTCCCCAAAGCGCACCATAACCTCGGCCTGGCGCTCTATGACATGGGCCAGCTTGATGAAGCGATAATCGAGTTCAAGACCGCCATCGAGCAACAAGAGAGTTTCCCCCGCGCTTACCGCAGTCTGGGCCGCGCCTATTACAGCAAAGGCCAACTGGAAGATGCTATAGCCGCTTACCGGAAAGCCATAGAACAGCGCAGCGGCCAGTTCGCCGAAGCCTATCATGATCTCGGCCTGGCCTATTTCAGTAATGGGCAGCTCGACCAAGCGATAGAAGCTTACAATCAAGCCATCAACCAGAGACCCGATGGTTTTCCTGAAGCTTACTATAGCCTCGGCACCGCCCACACAGCAAAAGGAGAGCTTGAACAGGCGCGCGAAGCGTATCACACCGCGATCAATCTGCGCCAGGGCGAGTATCCGGAAGCGCACTACAGCCTGGGCCTGACGCTGGCGCGATTGAAGAGAAGCGATGAAGCAGCCGAATCTTTTCGCATCGCCATTGCCCAGCGGCCTGACTATCCGGCTGCTTATTACAGCCTCGGCGAGGTCCTCTATGAATCGGGCCGCTTGAGAGAGGCAGTAGTTGAATTCAGAAATGCCATCAGCAAGAACGAGAACTTCCCCTGGGCCCACTTCAGCCTGGGCCGCGCGCTCTATGATACAGGCGATCTGACGGGGGCAATCGCCGAACTTCAGAGAGCCATCCAGCAGGCCCCCCAATTCCCCGAAGCCTATCTCAGCCTGGGCCGCGCGTTCTATGATAATGGCCAGGTTGATGAAGCTATCAGAGCCTATCGCACAGCCATAGATCAAAACGGCGGCGTCTTTCCCGAAGCCTATTACGGATTGGGGCAGGCGCTCAAGGATTCAGGCCATCTGGAAGAAGCGGCGGCGGCTTTTCGTTCCGCCATCGATCAACAGCCAGACTTCGCTGAAGCGCATTATAGTCTGGCGCGGGTGCTCTATGATCTGGGCGATGTCGTCGAAGCGATAGACTCTTATCGCACAGCGGTGCAGAATCGGCCCAATTTCCCGCAAGCCTATCACGATCTAGGACTGGCGCTTTACGATGTGGGCAAGCTTGATGAGGCGGTAGCAGCTTATGAGAAGGCGATTCAACAGCAAGGGGCCCCATTTCCTACAGCCTATCATAACCTCGGCACCGCGCTTTATGATCTCGGGCGGTTGGGCGAAGCCGTCTCCGCTTACAAAGTGGCCATCGAACAGAGGAAGGGCAAGTACCCCGAAGCTTATTACAATCTCGGCAATGCCTACTACGCGCTCGGCGAGATAGATGAAGCTATCGCTGCTTACCGCGAGGCGATAGCTCAACAAGAAGCAAACTACAAAGACGCTTACAGGAATCTGGGGAATGCCCTTGCGCGCAAGTGCGAATTTGATGCTGCCATCGAGCTATACAACAAAGCCATCTCGCAAGGGGACACCAGCCCTGATGCGCTGCATGATCTGGGGCTGGCCCTGTATGCGCGGGGACAGCTGGATGAAGCAATAGCTGAATTGAGGCGCGCTATCGAATCCAGAGGGGGAAACGATCCGGAAGGGTATCGCATTCTGGGAATGGCGCTCTATGACAGCGGCCGTCTGGATGAAGCAGTGGAGGAATTTCGCATTGCAATTGATCAGCGCGGCGGCGTCTTCCCGGAAGCGCATCATGATCTGGGGCGGGCGCTTGATGATCTGGGCCAATCGGACGAGGCAATATCGGAATTTCGCACCGCAATTGCCCAGAGATCGGGGCCCTTCCCGCGTGCTCATTATCACCTCGGTCTGGCCCTCACGCGCAGAGGAGAATATAAAGAGGCTACGGCGGAGTACTCGCTCGCCATCGAGCAGCAAAGCAATCATTTCCCCGAAGCTCACTTCCAGATGGGACTTAGCCGGGCGCGGGCAGGCAAGCTGGAAGAGGCAATAGAATCGTTCCGCACAGCTATTGAGCAGAGCGGCGGCGTCTATCCCGAAGCGTACTACCAGCTTGGATTGATGACGTTGCGCACCGGCGATATCAATGGCGCAATCGAGGCATACCGCAAAGCTATAGAACAGCGCGGAGGCGATTTCCCTGAAGCGCATCAGGCGCTGGGCCGCGCCTATTACTCGAAAGGCGATCTGGAGGCGGCGAATAAGGAATATACTCTGGCAATAGCCAATCGCAGCAGAGAGGGTCCCTCAGAGCGAAAGACTATTGCGGCTTCGAGGAGGGCCCGTTCTCCAATCGAGTTTCAAGAGGAGTTCAAGAGCAACCTGCGCCAGGCCCCCGCCGCTACTGATGCGCGCAATAGTCAGGCCAGCGCAGAGCTTGAGATGGAGAGCCCAGAGACGGAGGAGCAATTATGAGATGAGTGTTGGGATAAGAAATATACTCTACGGCAAACCTTATGATCTGCCTAAGAAATCCGATTGATCAGATAGCGCTGCCTATCGCCTCTGTCTTGTAGTCTGATTGAATTTGGGGACTCGGTCCCCTGCTCCTGCTTTTACGATCTCTTCTCTGATTTCAGCAATCAATCGGGTGCGCACCATCGACTTCAGCCGCTCGCTTCGCTGTGCCGTCAGATGCTCTATCAACAACATCATCTTTTGCCACACACTCTCCAACTCATCAGCGATGCGCGAAACGCGGGTGATGTCATAAGGAATTGCAACTGTCTCAACTCCTATTCGAGCAAAGACGGCCAGATATCGCACAGTCGCAAGATCAGGGCACAGGAGTCTGCGGCGGCCTACCTTCAGCTCAATGCCCAGCAGCGTGTGAAGAATCTCGACCGGGCCGCTCTTTATCCCTGCTTTTAACTCGTAGCGGCGCGTGCGATCTGAAAGCACCTGGTTGCGATAAATGGCGGGGATCGTCTGTTCGGTGAGGAGTCTCTTGATCTCTTGGACTATGTCGTCAACTTTGACGGCGCGGAGGTGACTTAGCTCGTCCGGCTCAGGAAGTTTGATTACTTCAGACATAGCGAACGTTCTACGTTCGATGTTCTACATAATGCGTAATGGCGACGTTCAACGTTCGACGTTTAATCTTCCGTCTAGAACCTAAACCGTAGAACATAGAACGTAGAACGCTTCATCCCACGCAACCGTAGAACGTAGAACGAGCCCAAACATCGGGCATCTATCTGATTGCCGCAATATTCCTGGCTGCCTCAATCAGTTCGAGCACTCGGCCAGGCAGCAGACCCAGATAGAAAGTTCCCAGAATAGCAATCCCTAGCGCAACGCCAGCGGCATAAGGGATACGGGGCGGAACAAATCCTTCTTCAGGCTCTCTGAAGAACATTACTACAATCACTCGCAAATAATAGTAGATCGATATTGCGCTGTTGATCACGCCAATAATAACCAGCCCATAGTAACCGGCATTCCAGGCAGATGTGAATACCAGGAACTTGCCCATAAATCCGGCAGTCATAGGAATGCCCGCCAGGCTGAGCAGAAAGACCGATAGCATGATGGAGAGCCCAAAAGATTTAAATCCAATGCCTGAATAATCCGCTATCTCGGTCCGCTCATCTCCTCTCTGAGCCATTACCCAGACCACAGCGAATGAGCCGATTGTCATCAGCGAATAGGTGAGCATGTAAAAGACCACCGAAGAGATGTCATTGGCGATGAATCCCACAAGCGTATAGCCGGCATGAGCTATGGACGAATAGGCGAGCATGCGTTTGATGTTCGACTGGACAATAGCGACGATGTTGCCAACAGTCATCGTAAGCACTGCCATCACCAGCAGCGCGCCTGTCCAGGTTTGATACAATTCATCAGAAGCAGTGCTTGCGAAGGTAATGACAAAGACGCGCAGGAAAGCGGCGAATGCAGCCGCTTTCGGCCCGGCAGACATAAACGCAGTCACCGGAGTTGGGGCCCCCTGGTAAACATCGGGAGTCCAGATATGAAACGGCGCAGAGGCAATCTTGAATCCGAATCCGATGAGCATCATTGCCGCGCCAACGTAGATCAGATCAATCGAAAAAACGGCATTGTTTGTTATCGCGTCTTTGATGAATCCGAGATTGGTGGCGCTCGCATTTGCATAGCCTGCCAGCGCCCTGTTTGATTTGGCCCCCACAACCGCGCCGTAAATCAAAGCCATGCCGTAAAGCAAGAATGCAGTAGAAAATGATCCCAGTATGAAGTACTTGACCGATGATTCATTCGAGCGCGGGTCAGAGCGGCGATAGCCAGCAAGCACATAAGTGGTGATAGAGACAATCTCAAGGCTGAGAAAGATCATCACCAGATCATTAGCCGCCGACATCAGCAGCATCCCGGTGGTTGCAAACATCAACAGAGCGAAGAATTCATCTGATGCCAACTGCTCTTCTTCAAACCAGCTCAGCGAAATCAGAATTGTCAGTGCTGTGACAATTAAAAAGATAAGCGCGAATGAAAGACGGAATGTATCCGTCACTATCATCTGAGCGAATGAAGGGGCCACAGGTCGCCCCCACAAGCTTATAACTGCTGTTGCCGAAGCGGTCGTGCCAATGAGAGCAATGGTAGCCGAAAACACGCGGCGACGGCTTCGTGAAAGGGCATCCACCAGCATAATCACCACCCCTGTCAATGCGGTGATTATCTCAGGGAGTATTGAATGATAATTTATTCCGAGCTGTTCAATTGACATGGTTTAATCCGTTCTATGTTCTACGTTCAACGTTCAACGTCGGACGTAGAACGTAGAACGTTGAACTACGTTTGCTGTTACAACCCGCTGCACCTGTTGCGCCGTCCTCTCAGTCTTATTAAGAAACAGGCTTGGATACACGCCCATTATAATAGTCATTGCCACTAGCGGGATGAGAACTATCTTCTCGCGCAGGTTAAGATCAGGAAGCGTCTTGTTGTTGGGATTCTTCGCTTCGCCAAGGATCACTCGCTGAAACATCCAGAGCATGTAAGCAGCGGACCAGATTATCCCAGTTGTCGCAAGCGCGCCAAAGAGCCTGGGACGGGCAATGAACGTCGATGTGAACGTGCCAAGCAATATTAAAAATTCACCGATGAAACCATTGAGCAACGGCAGCCCGATTGACGAAAGGGTTATGATCATAAATACTGCCGAAAAGACAGGCATTGATGAAGCAAGCCCGCCAAATTCAGCAATCATGCGGGTGTGCCGCCGCTCATATATCACGCCTACGATAAGAAAGAGCGCGCCGGTCGAAATGCCGTGATTGAGCATCTGGTAGATTGCGCCCTGTATCCCTTCTTGCGTGAAAGCGAAAGTGCCTAATACTACAAACCCCAGGTGGCTAACCGATGAATAAGCGATGAGCTTCTTTAGATCCGGCTGCACCATCGCCACCAGAGCGCCGTAGATTATCCCTATAACCGCAAGGACAAGGATGTAAGGCGCAAACGCTCTGGCTGCGTCGGGGAACATAGGCAGATTGAAGCGCAGTAGCCCATAAGTCCCCATCTTGAGCAAGACCGCTGCAAGAATAACCGATCCGGCTGTGGGGGCCTCAACGTGAGCATCCGGCAGCCAGGTATGAAATGGGAACAGCGGCACCTTGATCATAAACGCCAGGCCGAACGCAGCAAACAACCACATCTGCGCTTCAAATGCCAGGCGATTGCCCCCGGTTATCGCGTTGGTGATCTGCACAATATCGAAAGTAACGGGCCCACCTGTGTTGGTGAGATACGCTAGCGCAATGATCGCTGCCAGCATGAGCAGCGAGCCGGCCATCGTGTAGATAACGAATTTGACAGCAGCGTAAATTCTGCGCTCGCCGCCCCAGACCCCTATCAAAAAATACATAGGCACCAGCATCACTTCCCAGAACAGATAAAACAGAAACAGATCAAGCGCGACAAAGACCCCTATCACTCCCGTCTCAAGCAGGAGCATAAAGGCCATGAATTCGCGCACGCGCGTTTCAATTGCCGACCAGGTTGAGAGAATGGTAATCGGCATCAGGAATGTAGTCAGCATCACAAGCCATAAGCTGAGCCCATCGACGCCAACGTGATAATTGATCTTGAGGTTGAAAGCATCGATCCAGGGGACGTTCTTTTCAAATTGCATCGCGCTTGTGCCCCCATCGAACCAGAATGCCAGTGGGAGCGAGAGGATGAATGTCGCAAGAGAGAAGATAAGCGCCAGCCGTCGCAAGCTCTCATCGCTCTTTCCCCAGATCCGCTCATGCAGAATCAACCAGACCGCGCCAACAACGGGAAGGAAAGTGATGATGGTCAGAATGTTATTTTTGAAGAATTCCATATAAGTTCTACGTTCGATGTTCTAGGTTCTACGTTCGAGCTTCAACGTAGAACATCGAATGTTTCATCTGTTAAGGCCGATTAAGAAATAACCTATCACTACCAGCGCCCCAGCCAGTATCAATGCCGCATAGACTCGCGTAAATCCAACCTGTATCAGCCGCAAGACGTCTCCCATTCCTGAAACCAGCCAGGCCGCGCCATTCACCGCGCCATCAATGATCTTTACATCAAACACCTTCCAGAAGAACTCTGTGGAGATGGATTTGATCGGCTCGACAAAGAGTCTGTTATAGACTTCATCAACCCAGTACTTGTTCTCAAGCAGCGAAGGCGGTTGCCAGAGGGGGCGTCCCTTAAACCATGACCAGCCTATTAGAATGCCGCCAATGCCAATAATCGCTGAAAGGCCGGTAAGCGCCAGTTCAAGCGTATGGCTTTCAGCATGCTCGGCAGACACAGTTAGCTCTCCTGAGATTGCAACCGGCTTTGCAATTGCTGGCTCAAGGAAGTGCTCAAAAGCATTCGGTATTCGCCCGCCAGTCAACCCTTCAGAGATGCCTATCCAGCCCCCAGCAACTGACAGGACTGCCAGCACTACCAGTGGAATCCACATATTGGCAGGAGATTCACGCGGGATTAAGCGATGAGCGTATGCAGCGCGATCTTCGGTAGCTTCTGATTCCTCATGGCCATGAGCAGCTTTAACCTCATGGGCCCCTTCTTCGTGGTGGGGCCGGTAACGCTCATCGCCGAAGAATGCCAGCACCACCAGTCTCGTCATGTAGATAGCTGTGAGCCCAGCCGTAGCAACGCCCGCAACCCAGAGTACCGCGCCCCAAGGCGACGGCAAAGAGCTGCTGCTGAATGTCCGGTAGAGAATATCATCTTTGCTGAAGAAGCCGGAAAAGAGGGGGACCCCAGAAATTGCCAGCCAGCCCATTGCTACTGTCCAGAAAGTCTTCGGCATATACTTCTTCAGCCCGCCCATGAAGCGCAAATCCTGTTCATGATGCATTCCGATGATGATGCTGCCTGCGCCGAGGAAGAGAAGGGCCTTGAAGAATGAGTGGGTGAAGACATGAAAGATCCCGGCAGAGAAGCCGCCCGCGCCGCAGGCCAGGAACATATAGCCGAGCTGCGAAACGGTCGAATAGGCCAAAACTTTTTTAATGTCCCATTGAGCTATCGCTATCGTCGCTGCCAGGAGCGCAGTCGCGCCGCCGACTACTGCCACAACAAACATCGCCGTGGGGGACTTAGTATAAATCGGACTGCAACGCGCGACCATGTAAACGCCTGCGGTAACCATCGTCGCCGCATGGATCAGAGCAGATACCGGAGTCGGGCCGGCCATCGCGTCGGGGAGCCAGACAAACAGAGGAATCTGGGCGCTTTTGCCAATCGCGCCGACAAACAGCAGCAGCGCTATGGCGGTCATCGTTCCTACAACCCATAAAGGATCTGCATTGAGGAAAAGCTTGCCCAGACGAGCGAAAGAACTGTCTACCGATGCGCCATCAACTGTCTTGTCGATAAAGCTGATGGTGCCCGCATGGAGAAAGATCAGCATTACCCCCAGGACAAAACCGGCATCGCCAATGCGATTGACTATGAACGCCTTCTTGGCTGCATCATTGGCAGAGTCCTTCAGAAAGTAGTAGCCGATCAAAAGATAAGAGCAGAGGCCGACGCCTTCCCATCCGACAAACATAAGCAAGAAGTTGTCTGCCAGAATAAGCGTCAGCATCATGAACATAAAGAGATTAAGATAGGCGAAGAAGCGATAGTAACCATCTTCGCCGTGCATATAGCCGGTGGCAAAGACATGTATCCAGAATGCGACAAAGGTGACAAACAGTAGCATGACTGCCGAAAGCGGATCGACCATAAACGCGAAGTCAGCGCGAAACGATCCGGCTTTGATCCAGGTGAACAGATGCTGCGTGAGCAATCGCCCATCGGCAGGCAAAACAAGCAGCTTGGCGAAGACTAAATAGAAAGAGAGGACAGTCGATATGCCTACAGTGGAACAAGCGATTGCGCCAATGAGTTTTTCACTCCAGTGTTTCCCCCAAATCCCCAAAATAGCCGCGCCTATTAAAGGCATGAAAATAATTGGGGCTAAAAGTTCAGTTTTCATCATCTGTGGCTAATCCTTCGTTAAAGCTTCAAAATATTAGCTTCATCAACGTTGATCGATTCGCGGTTGCGGAATATAGAAATAATAATTGCCAACCCCACAGCAGCTTCAGCGGCAGCGACAGTCATAACGATAAAGACGAAAAGCTGTCCGCTGACCTCATTGAAGAAGCTGGAAAAGGTCACGAGCGTCAGGTTCACCGCATTTAGCATCAACTCGATGCACATGAAGATCGATATAGCATTCTGTTTGACGAAGACCCCCACCACGCCTATGGTGAAGAGTATCGCGCTCAAAGCTAAGTACCAGGATATTGGAACCATCGTTTCTCTCCAGTTATGCCAATGTAGCCCTCTATTTGCCCTTCTCCTCTCTGCGCGCCAGCACCATTGCGCCTACCATAGCCATCAGTATCAAGATTGAAGTTACCTCAAACGGCAGCAGATACTGGTTGAACAGATAGACGCCGATGCTTTCAGTTGTGCCTATAGCTCCGGTCGGCATCTGCGCTTGAGGGAATCTGGTGATGACATAAAAGACTTCAGTTATAAGAAGACCGGCAAAAGGAATAGCCAGAAATTTTAAGTATCTGTGCCTGTCAATTGTGCGCTCTGCCGTAGTGACATTGAGCAGCATTATGACGAACACAAACAGCACCATAATTGCGCCCGCATAGACCACCACCTGGATTGCCGCGATAAATTGCGCTTGAAGGGTGATAAAGATGGCGGCAAGAGAGCACAATGTAGCAATCAGCGAGAGCGCGCTGTAGAGCGGATTGCGCTGCAAAACGACATTAAGCGCCGCAACGGCGCAGACAGCAGCGAGAATTAAAAAGAGTGCCTTTTCCATCTTGAATCGATTTTCAATCGCCTGAAGTCTCAATTTCGGCCTAACTTACAAAGAGCGAGATGGTGGCCGAAATGAAAATATTCAAAAACGCCAGCGGCAATAGCACTCGCCAGCCGAGGTTCATCAATTGATCGTAACGAAAGCGCGGCATAGTCCCGCGCAGCCATATAAAGAAGAAAATAAATATACAAACCTTGAGCGTAAAATAGATCACGCTCAGGATCGGCACCTGATCAACAAAGGGCCCCCGCCAGCCGCCCAGGAATAGAGTCGTGGCGATGGCCGAAGCAGTGATCATATTGGCATACTCCGCCATGTAGAACATGGCAAATTTCATCGAGCTGTATTCAGTGTGATAGCCGGCGACAAGCTCCGCTTCAGCCTCCGGCAGATCAAAGGGGATGCGATTGAGTTCCGCATTGGCGCTCACCAGAAAGATGATGAAACCGAGAGGCTGGAACCAGAATATGTGCCAGCGCGGCAGAACGGGAATCCCTGCTATCTTAAATGTGCCTGCTTGATTGGCGACAATCTGTTGGAGATCCAGTGTGCCCGCTTGCAACAATACTCCAACAATCGACAGGGCAAGCGCAAGCTCGTAGCTGATCATCTGAGCCGAAGAGCGCAGTCCCCCAAGCAAACTGTATTTGTTATTCGACGACCAGCCTGCCAGGACAATCCCGTATACCCCAATAGAAGTTAGCGCAAAGACATAGAGCAGCCCGACATTGATGCTGGTAATATGAAGAGGGATTGTTCGCCCGAACAGCTCTATCTCACTGCCGAATGGAATGACGGCGTAAGTCATCAGCGCCGGGATCATTGCCACCATCGGAGCCAGGATAAAAGTGACTTTATCAACCGCTGCTGGGACGAGGTCCTCTTTGAATAGAAACTTGATTCCATCGGCCAGCGGCTGCAACAGTCCCCAGGGGCCGACTCGATTTGGCCCCGGCCGCATTTGAATCCAGCCCAGTATCTTGCGTTCAAATATGGAGAGATAAGCTATAACTGTCAGCAGGATGAAGAAGACAACAGCTATTTTAATTAGCGAGATTATTATAAATTCTGTCATAAAGCTTTCGACTTGGTTCGGAGCATTTCTCAATTAGCAGCGCAGAGCCGAATCATACAACTCGGTCCTTACTATCTAACCCATTCGAACAGGCCCTTCTTGAGAACATACAGATAGCCTACCAGCAGGACAGCGATAAAGATCATCATCTCGACATAAGCCAGGGTTCTATTAATTGTCCTGAAGACAACTCCCCAGGGAACGAGGAAGATCGCTTCAATATCAAACAAGATGAAGAGCACTGCAACCAGATAGAACTTCACCGAGAATCGTTCGCGCGCTGAACCTACCGGATCTTTGCCGCACTCATAAGGCATCAATTTAGTTTTAGTCGGCTTGTCTCGCCCGAGCAGCTTGGAGACTATCAGCATTCCCGACACAAGCAGAGCGGCGGCAAGAAAGATCAGCAGAATTGGTATGTATTGCTGCATAAAGCTCTCCGAAAACTCTTCCATCAAATGTCAAATTTCATTATACAAGGAGAAGCCTGAAAATGAACATAGTCGCCAATTTTGGCTGGACTTCAAAGTTGCGAATGGTAGTACAACGCTATAGGGGTGTCAAGAAGATCCCGATCAAACTCCCGCCCGATGTGCAACAGGTCGGATCCGGCCGGGGTGTATCGGGCAATCGAGATTATCAGCCTCGTCACGACCTGGCTGGTATCGCTCAAGCACATAATGAGCGAGTAGTCATTCTTCCCGCATTATCCTTCTAATTCCTGCTGCCATTTTTGGTAGTACTCACCACGCAATCGCGCTAAATCTTCTTTCACCAGGTTCAGCCCGAATACACACAGATCGAATTGATCTGCCAGCTTGATCTAATTCCCTTGATAAACTTATTATAAGCAACAAAGTGTGTGTGATGTGAATTTATGTTAAGATCTGCAAGGCTCAAGATCAATAAGTAAAGAGTAGCGGGAATGATTTAAGAGAAATTAGCTGAAAAGCTTAGAGAGCTCATAGGAGGAGATATGTCTTTACCGCAGCGGCCGTTCAACCGCAGACGTGCTCTTTCTCTGGTAGTCTGCCTGTCTTTTTTATCCTTTCTGTCCTGGTGGAGCAGCAGCGCAATCAGCTTAAGGCCGGAAACAAGAAACAGTCTCTCACCAGCCCGCATTAATCTTCAGTTTCAGGGGCAATGGGAAAAACAGTTCGATTTGCAACGGGGCGAAACTTTCGAGCTTTCTGTCAGTCTCCCGCGTCCATCACTACTGCCAGAACATGGACGAATTGGAGTTCGCTGGTCGCTGGTTGAGGCAAAGAAGGAATCCAGTCAAACCGATGGAATAACTGCGGGGGCACCCAGCAATCCTGGCAGACCTGACGCTTTCGGCATCTATACGAGCCCGACCGCTGACTGGAGAAAGGTGCTCCATGCTCTGGACGCCGATCTTTACCTGGTCTATCGCGCTCCAGTTTCGGGTCGCTATGTGCTGGAACTCGCGCCTGTTGTCGCAGAGACGCCGGTCTTTGAAGGGCCACGCTGGCGTGAGAGCGGCACGGCACCGCAAGCGGTGGCTTTCCCTCGTGAGACGCCCTGGCCGCGTGGCAAATCGGTGCCGCTCACGGTGGCTATCAATCCTGTAGATCTCAATAGCGGCCCGCAGACAAGCATGCAGGTTGAACAGGAACCTAACGACACTCCTGAGCAAGCTCAAGAGATCATGCTGCCTGAAGGAGAAGGGGTTCAGATCGCGCGGATCTCCGGCGGGGCCGATGATATAGAATATTTCGATAACGGTAAGGTAGGTCAATCCGGCGATGACTGGTTCCGGCTTACTTACCAGGGAAAAGAGCCGCGCCTGCTGACCTGCAACTTGACTATTCCAGACCACACCATTGCAGCGCAACTGAGATTCTATGCGCTCGAAGGCGGCGCAATGATTCAACCGACTGCGGGGCTACCGAGCAATCTCTTGCCGCTTGTCGAATACACCGAAGGGCGCAATGAGAATGAGCGCGTCCATCAGCAGAATGAAGGGCATCGGGCCGCGATTAACCGGCTGCTCAAACCAGGTGGTGTCTACTTTCTGCGCGCCGAAGCCAACGCGCCCGGCTATGAGATCGAGCTGCGCCTGTTGAAGCCTGCGCCCTATGACGATCCCCGAATGGCTGTGCGGCAGGCGATCTATGATCACCTGGGGCAAGTCGATTCCTGGCTCACTAACCGGCCACGCGGCGCCAGTGTCGAACGGCGAATCAGGGATACCGGCAATCTGATGGGCACCCATTGTATGAGCTGCCACACGCAATCGGGCGTCTGGGGCCCTGCTGTGCCCCTGGCAAACGGCTATACTATAGAGAACCTTCAAAACTTCCGGCGGCTGATCAATGTAATGTATGAATCGCTGCGCCCCACCAACTATCTGAAAGACGCCGCTAACAATACCAGCCTCGCGCCGCTCGACATCGGCGACGGGCCAGCCGGAACGCGCGTGGCGGGGCACAACGTCTGCACGGCCGAGCAGGTTGTTCCGGCGCGCAAGCTCCATTCAATGCATGCATTGCGGACGGCTAATTACGTTTTGCAGACGGCAGACCCCAGCGGTATAAATGCGGCAGGTCCAGGCTCCAATGTCGGACAGGCAGTCGTCTACAACTATGCCGGGGAGATCCTTCGCACTGCATGGGACCGGACACAGCGCCCGCGATATTTCGCCGCATTAGAAGAGAAGGCTGAGAAGATGCTGGCGGTTCACCCGAAATTCACTGATGATCTGGCGCATCGCATAGAGTTCTTTCAACGATTCTTCCCACAAGACTATCTGTCACAGAATCAGAGGGCACATGCGCTCGAACAGGGGCTACCGCCTGAGCCGGCGCCAGAAACACAGGCGCCAACTGTTGATGGCGCGCGCAGGGAGCCCCCACCAGCCCGCTTCCCCGCCTACAGATTATTGAGCAGAGATGAGGCGGCAAAACTCTGGAACCGTATTCAAGAACAGATCAAGCGAGACGAGGCGCGATTGCGGGCCATTCAGAATGCGGATGGCTCGTGGGGCTTTGATCCTGGCAAGAGTAGTGATGGAGGAAAGAGCTGGAGGACCGACGGCCAATTTGATCCGGCGCCCACTGCGCTGGCTTTGATAGCTCTACAGGCGCTGGGTTACGGACCGGAAGACCAGGCCGTTGATCGTGGCGTCAAGGCGTTACTGCGCTCACAGGACCCTTATGGTCGCTGGAATAAGAGCGCGCAGACAGGATTTGTCACGACCGCCTACGCTCTGCACGCGCTGTCTCGCCTCTATCCTCTGTCTCGCACGAAACCATCGCGCGCAGAGTTTGAGCCCCGCAGTGGTGAATCATTACTTGCAGCTATTGCGCGGGTGCGGGCCCTCTCGCATACGGACGATCCGGCGCTGATAGACCTGATGATTGAGGCGACCTCACATTCCAGTCCGTTTGTGCGCACCTGGGGAGTGATGGGCCTGGGCGGGGTGCATCATGAGCGCGGTGTACCTGCCCTCGTTCGCGCAATGGGCGATCCGGTCAAGATGGTGCGTGATGCTGCCTGCTGGGCAATGGAGCAGACATTGCTCGATGGTGTGGGCTTTGAGGCCATCTTTGCTGCTTATGAAAAAGGTGACGATCGGACTCGTGAGAGTGTTCTCAAAGCTCTAGGATTGCGCGGCGACACGGTAATGACAGAAGCGCAGGTCGATTATCAGCGGCTAACTCGTTTACTGGACCAGGCACTTAATGACGATCCGCACCCGGCAGTCCGCGCCTGGGCCGCCAAGGCTGCCTGGCAGTGGTGGGTCTGGAACCCGCCCATGCGCGCTTCTATTCAACAATCCTGGACAAGAAAGCTTCTGTCGCCGGAACCAAATGCACTGGTGGAGAATTGTTTCCGCTATCAAAGCCATGCGCTATTTATTGCTAACGGACATAAGGCCAATGCCAGCGAAGAACACCAGTACAAAGAACTTGCTGCTCTGTTCAAGACGCTGCAAGATCGTCTGAATGACGAAAGTTTATCTGAGGCAGTTAAGGACCGGCTCGCGCGCCGCCTGGTCAGCATTGCAGCCACATTCTATAACACATCGGGAGGCGACGGCGGTCCGGGACAGATGGGCTATGTGACAGAAGGCAGCGCCGAGATGATGGGCAAAGCAGCGCTGCGCTTATGGAGTCGGACCAGACCGTCCGATCTGGCCGAGCTGCGCCTTTTGCTGGAAGGCGCTTCAGGGGTCCCCTACGCTCTGTTGCAGGACAAGATCATCGAATACTCGACGCGCGGGCCAGAGGAGTTGCGCACACTGGCAGCCAGCGCAGTTGCCGATCCAAGCCTGGTCACTTTGCCTGCGACTCAGGAGAAAGTGCAGCCGCTTATTGATCAGCTTTATCGTGGCGCACAGGATTTTGATCGCCGCCAGACGCTCGCTCAACCGGTATTGAAACTGCTGGGCCGCGCTAAATGGAGCGTTCCTAAGACCATCGAGCAGCAGGAAATCCTCTATTCGCTCTTAACCCCTAAATATAACAGTGAGCCAAACGCCGAAGAGCTGGCGCAGATCCTGAATGCGGCTGCGGAGGCAGTTAAACCGATGGGGCAGCTTAATGCGGACTGGTACATTGCCGACCGCCTCGGTTCCACCCTGGCTTCCAACCCCGACCTGCACACGGATACTTTGCTGAAATTTCTGCCCGGCGCAGTCAAGAACCCGCTGGTCGGCCACTTCTGGCTGCCCAGCGTCAGTTGGATCGTCTCTTATGGCGACTCGATTCCTGAGATAGACTCGGTGCAAAATCAATCCGTTTCTCCGCAGATCACGGCTGCCCGCGCTCGCGCCGTTGATCTCTATTTGCAAATGCTCGGTCCTGAGGCCCCGACGCTCAGTCGTGGCCTGGCCGTGCGAATGGTCAACCTCACCGCATTGCGACAGAACCCTGTAGTTCAGCAGGCTCTTAGAAAATTGGTTGAGATAGAAAAGAATGAAGGCTGGGTGCAGGCGGCCAGGAATGCCTTGCATAGCAGCGATCAGCAGAGCTGGATGGCAGAACTGCGCGAGGCGGTAATAAAGGAACCGCTGGCAGCATCGCTTAAAGACAACCAGGGGGAGCCGAAACTGACCTCGCAGTTCCTGGCCAGTTTCCGCTATTTCAGCGATTATGTGGCGCCGGAACTGAACCGGCCGCAGCGGACGGATGAGATGTCCTGCATGAGGTGCCACGCAGTGCCGGGTCGGGTGCCTTCAATGGAGTTGGTGGCGCCGGACTCATACGGTTACTGGTCGGTTGCCAAAATGCTCAAGAACTATCTCGTGCTGCAACAGCGCGTCAATCTCGCCGATATTGAGCAGAGCAAACTATTGCGCAAGCCACTGAATATACAGACGGGCAAGGAGGACGGCCATCAAGGAGGGCGCCGCTATCTGCCGGCCGACCGTGGCTACCAAATTATCCGCCGCTGGGTACTGCACCAGCCAGTCGTGGTGCAAAGCCTGAGAACGCCGTCCGGCAACTGATACCGGCTTCAAGCGGACTTTCTCTGATTTTGTAGAGGATTGTTTGAGCGATCAACTGCGGGCAATATGCCGCAAGGTAAGCGCTTGAGAGTCGAAACGTTGAAGAGATGACACGATTAACCGGCTGCCAGACGACTGCGCCACTTGAAAGAGAATTGCGGCACGCTGCGTCGGCCGAAACAGGGGAAGGCGTCTGTTTCCTACATCGAATCAAGCCTGATCTTCTTCTCAACTTATAGCTATGCTCGCCAGTGCTGTTATATAATTTGCCGCAGCTCAAAGTTTTGAGGAACTTTTCCAGAATTCGACTCGTTTAGCGAGGAGAAGACTTGCCAACAGAGCAACGAGTCGTGGGAGCAAAAGCGGCTTTGCTATCAACAGATGCTGAACTTGTTCGACGCTGTCGGGCTGGTGAAAGTGCGGCCTGGGAACAGATTGTCCGCGACTATTCCAGGCGCATCTACAATCTGGCCTATCGCTTCACTGGCAAACACGAGGCCGCTGAGGACCTCACCCAGGAAGTCTTTATCAGAGTTTATCGCTCGCTCGATCAGTACGATCCCATAGCAGGCGATCTGTCGAATTGGCTTATGAGGCTGGCCAGGAACTTGATTATTGACGATTATCGCAAACGCCAACGCACTCCTACTGAGGGAAGCGAAGACCTTGAGGAGCATATCTTTCACCTCACTAATAGAGAAGATAGTCCGCAACGCAAAATAGAGCGTCAGGAGCAGAAACTTCAAGTGCAGTCTGCTATTGATAAGCTCTCGCCGGAACTCCGCGAGTGCGTCATCTTGAGAGATATAGAAGAGTTGAGCTATCAAGAGATCGTAGACCTACTGAGAATACCTGAAGGCACGGTCAAAAGCCGCATCAATCGCGGTCGCATCGAGCTGGCAAAGATATTACGCCGTATGAAAGTGCAGTATGAGATGTAAGCAGTTTGAACAGTCAATATCAGATTATCTCGATGGCTTGCTCAATCAGGAGCAGCATCGAGCTTTTGCCGAGCACCGCCTGGCCTGCGCGCCGTGCCGGGCGCTGATAGAGGATGTGCAGACGGTTGTAAATTCTCTCCGCGAAGCTCCGGAAATTGAAGCACCACCTGCATTGCAATCACATCTTTTCGCCATTTATAGATCAGCTCCGGGAATGAGTTGTTTTGAGTGTGAGGAGTTGATTACCGATTTCCTGGACGGCTTTATCGAAGCGCCGGTCTATCATGCTTTTGAGGAGCACATTAATCTCTGCCCTAGTTGCTCAAGCCTGTTGACCGACGTGGTATACGCAATTGCTGCTTGCCATTCGCTTCATTTCGATGAGCAGGAGGTGGCCGAGAGCCTTGTGACCGGCATTCTCAAGGCTACTTCAGATGGGGCTAAGATTGAGCCGGCGCCCGCATGGCGCAGACTCTGGGCGGTCTGCAAGCCGTTCTTCAATCCTGTTATGTCGCCTCAGTTCGCCACAGCAACGCTCATCCTCATATCATCATTCGCTGTTTTGCTGACATCAACTTCTAATCTCTATAGCCGATTGAACCTCTTCGGCGGTCGTCTCTACAGCAAAAGCACAGCCGTTCTGGCGCAGAAGGATAGCCTTATTGAGAATATCCGGCTCATTCGCGGAGAGGTGAGCAACTTTATTGTCTCCAGTCTTGATACGCTGGAAGCAGAGAAGAAACGAGAATCTGAGTCTGACTCATCGCCTGAGACCAGGAAACAACCGGTCAGGGAAGATAATGGGAAAGAAAAGCCGATGGGTAAAGAACAAAAATCAGACATGAGGGGCCCCTTGAGGGACACAAAGAACAGTTCTTATTTATCTATCTTTAATCTGGGGGAGTTATATGTATTGCGCCTATCATCCTATTAATACCGCAACAGTGCAATGCAGCCACTGCGGGCGGCCGCTTTGCCCCGCCTGCGATCACCGAATCAAAGGTTTCGCCTACTGCCAGGATTGCATAGTGCAAGGGGTAGGGCGACTGTCGCAACCGGCTTATGATGCGCGCCCGCCTGTGGCAATGCCGGTTTCCCGCAGCAGGCCGAGACGCGCGGCTGTCTTTGCCATTATACCCGGTCTGGGCGCAGTCTATAACCGGCAGAATGTTAAAGCGCTGGCGCACTTCGTGGCTATAGTGGGACTATTTCAAATGGCGGATATAACCAATCTGGCGTTCTTCGGCGTTGCCGGAATGGTCTTCTGGGCCTATTCAATCCTCGATGCTTACCGAACAGCAGAAGCATTGCAAGCGGGCGTCAGCTCAGCAGAAGATGAAGAGCGGTTGCGGCGCATGCTGCAAGAGAATACTGTAGGCTGGGGATTGCTCCTTGTTGGCATTGGCACACTCTTCTTTGTAAGCAACTTGAATATCTTTCAATTCCAGTTAGAGATGCGCCGACTCTGGCCTGTGATTTTGATCGGCGCAGGAGTTTATCTCATCCGAGACCATTTCAAGCGGGCTCGATTCCAGAGTTCTGACTTTATGCATCGTCCGCCTAAATCGGTGGTGAGCGGATCGCTGGCCGCCGGTAAAAGATTAGAATCGGCGGAGGTTGAGCGGGAACGAACCGGCGCGGGAAAGATTGATAATGGGTAATATGTTCTACGTTCCACGTCCTACGTTCTACGTTAAATATCGAACGTCGAAGATCGAATGTGGAACTGACGCATAGTGCTTTGGAGGCTTAAGCAATGAGTAAGCACAAAGGCAGCTTATTTATTGGAATCATTTTGGTCACCATCGGAGTGATGTTCATCATTCATCCCAATGTCGGTCAGGTGCTGGGACTGCTTTTCAAGATATGGCCTGCTTTCCTCATTCTAGCGGGACTCCTGCGCGTAGCGGGCTTTGCCATCGACCGCAATCCCAAGTCTCCTCTCGGCGGCGCAGTGCTTATAGGAATAGGCGGACTGTTCCTGGCGAGCAACTTTCATAGCGGCCTCAATGCCATACAGATATTCGGGCGCTACTGGCCCCTCCTGTTAATCACATTCGGCGTCGGCGAGCTGATCTTGCAATATGCTCATCGTAACGTAGGCACAACTCCGCCGCCAACAATCACCCCAGGCAAAGTGATGGCCGTGCTGTCGCTTATCATTGCCGGAACCGTCTGCAATCGAATTGCTGCCACGAATCCCAATCTGTTCTCCAGCATCTCTCTGCCGGGGACCTTTGATAGCCTCCGCGATTCATTGTTCGGGCGAGAATATCCTTTCCCCGGCACCCCTGAAGTCTATGAGTTCACTCCCGGCTCCGCGCTGTCGATCAAGAACAGTTATGGCAACACCGAGGTGCGCGCCAGCGATGACAATCAATTGACCGTTACACTCAACAAGTCAGTTCGCGCCGGCGATGAGACGGAAGCCAGGCGCATCGCCCAAGAGATAAAACTGATAGTAAATAGCGAAGGTAACAGAATAGAAGTTACCACCAATCGCGACAGCCTCAATTACCGGTTCCGCACCGATCTCATCATCAAAGCGCCGCGCCGCGCGCTGGTGAGTATCGAGAGTCGCCACGGCGATGTTTCACTGCGCGGCCTTATGGGAGATCAGGAGGTGGCCAATGCCCATGGCGCTACAGAGATTGAGAATATCCAGGGAAATGTTCAGGCAGAGACATCGTTCAGCTCGGTCTCTGTGCGCAATATCACGGGCAATCTCAGCATCAAAGGCAATCAATCTTCAATGGAAGTTTCAACCGTTCGCGGCAATCTCTCTATTGAAGGCGCGCGAGGTGCAACTGTTATCAGCGATATTGACGGAGAATTGAGATTGGAAGGAAGACACGGCTCCCTGGAACTCAGGAATATCTCCCGAGGAGTGACGGTCAAGAGCAAGAACATGAGCATCAAAGCTTACGGCCTGGAAGGCGACGCGGATATTGAAACAAGCCATGCTGAAGTTAACCTCATTCGCGCTTCGGGAAGCGTCTCCATTGAGGCCCCTCATACTTCTGTGTATGCTGAGAAGATTGGGGGGAACCTGACCGTCAACTCATCGCACAGTAGAATAGATTTAAATGAAATTGGCGGCGATCTGCTGGTGCGAGCGAGCCACAGCCCGGTTACTGTTGACGGCGCTAGCTCTCAAATAGATGTAAAGACATCGCATGGCAAAGTAGATATTGCGCGATTTTCTCAGGCAGTTAAAGTTGTGACAAGTTATAATAGCGTCTCTCTCTCGTCAGATCGCGCGCCGCAGGGCAATATCACAGTAGAGAACAGTCACGGCGCAATCACTCTTGAGCTGCCTGCCGACAGCGTTTTTCAGATCAATGCCGTTGCCGATCACGGGCGCGCGTCGGCAGATGGTTTCCCCGCTGTCATAGCAGAAGGCGCCCGCATCACAGGCGCTCAAGGGGCCGGGGGGCCGCAGATCTCTCTTGAGACCTCTTATGATAGGATTTCGCTCTTGTCGATCAGAGGAAGAGACAGATCGGTTGGCGGGGATGCTAAGAGATTCGATTCAGAGTCTAAAGAAGATAGATAGTAATATTTGCTCAGAACGGGGCGAGCATCTGGGTAAGCCAGAGGGTTGAAGAAGAATGAATTGTCCATCTTGTGGCACGAGGTTGTCGCGCCGGTGCCAACACCGCCTGTACCACGGGTTGAAGAAGAATGAATTGTCCATCTTGTGGCACTGCCAACACTAAAGGTCTGAGATACCGCAGTCGCTGCGGTGCTGGCTTGATTTTGTCAGAGCAGGCAATTGAGTCAAGTGCGTTGGCTACCAGACAGGGGGGGACAAACCTGGGTCAAGCTATTTGCCATCTTTGCCGTAATATCAATAGCAGGCATGAGCGTTGGCTTGATTCCAATCATCTTTGATTTTATCAGGAGACTTATTCAGAGATTGTAAGATATGCAAAGAGCGAGAGTAATAATGAAAGGTGGATGATTATGAACTTTGCCAAATTTGCCGCAGGATCTATCACAATGATCATTGCCGTATGGCTGGGATTGTGGTTAATGAAGATGCTTTGGGGACTGGCCGTCTTTATGATCGGGCTGATTAAACTGGCTCTGTTGATTGCTGTTATTGGATTCGTTATCTATCTCTTGTACTGGTTGTTTAAGTCGGCCAATAAGAAAGGCGCGGAAGGCGCATAAGCAGGCGCAGCGCGGAGCGCAATCGGCTTATAACGATGCTTTAACGCGCTCCGCGCCGGGCATGAGATTATATTGATTTTGCCTGCCGTGCAGTAGCAATGCTTCTATCTCGCCGCGCTTTGCGCCCGGGAATCTGTCTTTGCCATCCTCGCAATCGCTGACCTCGATGAAGTACATCTGCACAGTTTGCGCAAAGGGATATGAGGTCGCAGCCAGCATCTGGCGTTGCCACTGCTCCGGACCGTTGCAGCTAGTCTCACATTCTCATTCACTGAGTTCTATTGAAACAGCGGATCATTCGCTATGGCGCTATGCAAGCAGTATCCCGATAAGTAGAGAGTTTCAGGTGAGTCTTGGTGAGGGAATGACGCCGCTGGTCAAGGTTGAGTTGAAATCGCTTCTGCCCTTTGCGTCCGAGACAGATTTTCGCTTCAAACTTGATTATCTTATGCCTTCAGGCTCGTTCAAAGATCGCGGCGCCGCTGTTTTGATAAGCGCTGCGCGCTACTTTGGCGTTAGCCGAGTCATTGAAGACTCTTCAGGCAATGCTGGCGCTGCGATAGCTACTTATGCAGCCAGAGCCGGTTTGCGCGCTACCATCTTTGTTCCTGCATCAACGGCTGAAGGAAAGTTGCGCCAGATCGCTGCTTGCGGCGCAGAGCTTGTTCGCATTGAAGGCCCGCGCGAAGCTGTAGCCGAAGCGGCGCAAGAGGCGGCAGGAGAGGCTTTCTATGCCAGCCACGTATGGAATCCATTCTTCTTTCAAGGCACTAAAACGCTCGCTTATGAAATCTTTGAGCAACTGGGCAATCGAGCACCTGACGCAATTATTGCCCCCTGCGGAAACGGGACAATGATACTTGGGCTCTATATCGGTTTTAAGGACCTGCTCAGTTCAAATAGAATTCATCGGTTGCCGCGACTCTTAGCCGTTCAGGCGCAGGGCTATGATCCAATCTGTCGAGCGTTTAATCGGGAGCAGGGGGCCCCGCATGGCGCAAATGGCCCCTCTGCTACTGTCGCTGGCGGAATTGCCATTCGCAAGCCTGCGCGCAAGGTTGAGATCGTCAAGGCGCTCGAAGAATCCGATGGCTCCTGCATAATCGTCAAAGAACAGGAGATTCTGGATGCGCGCGAGCGGCTCTGCCGAAGCGGTTTCTATGTAGAGCCAACATCAGCAACTGCGCTGGCGGCGCTGGTTCATGTTGGAAGTAAATCAGGCGCGTTAGCAGTTGTAGTATTAACCGGTTCCGGGCTGAAAGCCTGAGCTTGCGATCCGGCAAAGCGCATCGCAGAGAGGGCGGCCGGGAAAAGTTCCTTTTGACAATCCTCAGTGGCTAAAGTTATATTAGTGTACAACTATAAGGCAGATTACCCGCGAAAGCGGGTAAGACTCGAAAGGGCCAGACCTGAGCAAGTCTTTAAACTGCTCATATTTTAAGATCAGAGGCGGCACTCATCCGCACCTTAAAAGAAACGCGGGCTGTGATGCCGGGGAGTTGATGCATTCGCGAGTTTTGGTATTGAATGCCTCTTATGAGCCTATAAACGTCTGTACGGTGAGGCGTGCGATTGTGCTCATTCTCAAAGGGGTAGCGCGAGCAGAGGAGTCTTCTCTCCACACAATACGGTCCGCTTCTCTGGTAATGCAGGCCCCCTCAGTCATTCGCCTGGTTGAATACATTCACGTGCCATTCGAGCGCAAGAGTCTTTCGCGTAAGAACATTCTTCTGCGCGATCACAACACCTGTCAATATTGTGGCGAAGTCTTCCCGCCACAGGAATTGACTCTCGATCATGTGATTCCGCGCTCACGCGGAGGCGATTCCAACTGGGATAATCTGGTGGCTTGCTGCCGCCGCTGCAATAATCGCAAAGGTGATCGCACACCTGAAGAGGCGAGAATGAAGTTACTCAAGAAGCCGCAATCATTCAGCCTTCATGTCAATCGCCAGATTATCCGCTATCTCGGTCGCGCAGATGAGACCTGGCGGAAATACCTTTTTTACTAAAAGAGATGTAGCGCAACCTGTCAGGTTGCGCATGTTCGCTGAGACTTTCCACAGGCTGATGTAGTAGCAACGATTAGAGCAAAGGCTGAGCTGTCAGGTTGCGCATGTTCGCTGAGACTTTCCACTGCCCTGCCAGGAACAAGCTGACAGATTAGTCTATCAGGCTGCACATACCCTGCTGAGACTTTCCATTGTCTGGCCAGGAGCAACCTGACAGCCGGGCTTGCATTGATAAGCAACCCGATCACCGCAAGAGACTTTCCATTGTCTGACCAGGAGTAACCCTGTCGAGGCGAGCCGATAACCATTATATTTCCTACACCGCAAGAGACTTTCCATTGTCTGACCAGGAGCAACCTGACAGGTTGCTCTACATTTTCGGATTATCGCAGCTCTGCGCCGAATCGCTCTTTCAACAGTTGAACCACTCGCTCATGCCGCTCATTGACCTCTTCTTCTGTCAGCGTCCTGTCATCAGAGCGGTAACGCAGGTTGATCGAAAGCGAGATGCTGCCCTCCGGCAAGTTCTTTCCTGTGTAGACATCGAAGAGTTTGACCGACCTGATTTCAGCTATGCCCAGACCTTCGATGGCCCGTTTAATCTCTTCATAAGCCAGTCGATTGGAGATCAAAATAGATATATCGCGGCTGACCGTAGGAAATTTCGGCAGAGGTTTGTAGACGATCCTGGCAGCAGGCAGATCAAGCAGTCGGTCAAGCTCAAGCTCGGCTACAAAAACAGGTTGCTTGAATTTATAAATAGCGGCAACACGCGGATGCAATCTGCCGAAGGCCCCCACCGTCCGCCCATCAAAGATTAACGCAGCCGACTGGCCAGGATGCAAGTAGCTGCTTGCCGATCGCTCCAGGTAAAAGTCTTTCAAATGGAGTTTGTCAAGGAGAGCTTCTATTACCCCCTTGAGATAATAGAAATCGACTGTTTCCGTTTGCGCTTTCCAATCATCTTCTCTGGCAAGGCCGGTGACAACAAGCGCCAATCGTTCACGCTCATCGGGCCTCTGCTCGCTGTCGTTTTTGAAGAAGCACTTGCCTGTTTCAAACAGCTTCACATTGCGCGTGCCAAAATTGAAGTTCCTCGCTACTGCTTCAAGCAGGCCCGCGAGCAAGTTGGTGCGCATGTGTCGCGCGTTCTCTATTATCGGGTTTCTGAGTTCTATGGCATCGGCTCCGCCGGGGCGAAATAGCTCGTCTCTACTGCCGTCGACGAAGCTGAACGATATAGCTTCATTGAATCCATAGTCGGCGAGAGTTTGGCGCAGCTTCCTGCGACGGTCTTCGTTGACCAAATAGGAGCCGCTGCCTCCCCAACCGGGCAGAGTAGTCTCGATCTTGTCGTAGCCAACGTGGCGCGCTACCTCTTCAATTAGATCCTCTTCGCGGCTTATATCGGTGCGAAAAGTGGGCGGCAGAACCATCCACTCTTCTTCGTGCAGCAGCGGTTCAATAGTGAAACCGAGAGAGAGCAGGATGCGCTCTACTTCAGGCTTATCTACCTCCAGCCCGGTCAGGGCGCGGACGCGCCGATAGCGCAGCCCGACGGGCTCGCGCACTATTGGCTGGGGATAAACATCTATCGCCTGCTTCAGCAGTGTGCCCCCTGCAAGCTCGCAGATCAAGCAGACGCAGCGATTGGCCGCGCGTAAGGTCGCTTCATAATCTGCTCCTCGCTCGAAGCGGTAGGACGCTTCTGTGCTCAGTCCAAGTGCGCGCGACGTGCGGCGAATAGAAGCAGGCGAGAAGTATGCGCTCTCCAGCAGTATGTCCGTAGTCTCAGCGGAGATTTCAGTCTCCTCGCCGCCCATAATGCCGGCCAGCGCTACCGGCCTTTCTCCGTCGGCGATGACGAGCATTTCCCGCGAGAGCTGGCGCTCAACTCCGTCGAGGGTGCGTAGCATTTCGCCCGGGCGCGCTGTACGCACCACAATGCGGCGACCGCGCAGCTTATTAAAATCGAATGCGTGCAGCGGCTGCCCCTGCTCGAGCAGGACATAGTTGGTTATATCGGCGATATTGTTGATGCTGCGAATCCCGCAAGATTGGAGCCTGTCGGCAAGCCATGCCGGCGATGGTCCAACCTTGGCGCCGAGCACCACGCGCGCTACGTAGCGCGGGCAGAGATCCGCATCGAGTATCTCAACCGAGGTAACGTCGCGCGTCAGTTGCTCGCTCTCCTGAAGCTTGAGCAGTGGCAGCTCCGCTCTTGAATTGCACAACAGGGCTGCTTCGCGTGCTATGCCGAAATGGCTCAGGCAATCAGGGCGGTTAGATGTCAGATCAAACTCCAGTATGTAATCATCTCCGACCTGTTCAACGGAATCGACCGGCAATCCGACCATAGTCAATCTCTCGGCCAGCTCGCGCGGCGGCAAGTCAATTTCAACAAGCTCTTTTAACCAGTTATAACTTATCTTCATATACGTTCGACGTTCGACGTTCGACGTTCAATCTTCCTTCCGTCTAGAACGTAGAACGTTGAATGTAATATCAGGCAAATTGATCGAGGAAGCGGATGTCGTTCTCAAACAGCAGGCGAATGTCGTCGATGCCGTACATCAGCCCAGCCATACGATCTATGCCCAGGCCGAAAGCAAACCCGCTATACTCTTCCGGATCGATGCCGACAATCTCAAGCACTCGCGGGTGCACCATGCCACTGCCCCCCAGCTCGATCCAGCCCGATCCTTTGCAGATGCGGCATCCGCTGCCGCCGCAACTGAAGCAACTGTAATCCGCTTCTGCGCCCGGCTCGACGAACGGGAAATAGCTTGGCCGGAAGCGAGTCCTGATCTGCGGCCCGAACAGTTTATGAACGAACTCCTGGAGGGTCCCCTTCAGATCCCCCAGAGTAATGCCGCGATCAATCAGAAGCCCCTCCACCTGAAAGAACATCGGATTGTGCGTCGGATCGGGAGTGTCGCGGCGGAAGACTCTTCCAGGCGCTATGATGCGCAGCGGGGGCCGGCGGCGCTGCATGGCATGTATCTGCACCGTCGAGGTCTGGCTCCTGAGCGCCAGGTCATCGTCGATATAGAAAGTATCCTGCGCCTCTCTAGCGGGGTGCCCTGGCGGAATATTGAGCGCATCGAAGTTGAAGAAGCTCGTTTCAATCTCAGGCCCATCTTCAACCGAGTAGCCCATGCTGACAAAGATGTCTTCAATCTTCTGTCGTATGAGTGTGATCGGGTGAAGATGGCCGAGCTTCTGGCGGCGGCCCGGCAAACTTATATCTATACGCTCTTGCTCAAGCTGAGCCGATTCCAGATCGGCCTCCAGCTTTGCGCGCAGAGCCTCGATCTGGCCCTCTACGAATCCTTTGAGTTCATTGGCAGCTTTGCCAAAGGCCCCTCTTTCAGCGGCTGGAACTGTGCCGATGCTTTTCATCAGTTGAGTGAGGAGGCCGCTTTGCCGTGAGAGATACTTATCGCGTATAGCGATCAGGCGTTCGATTGAAGAGACGCCTCTAATATCTTCTTCAAACTGGCTGCGGACTTGTGCGATTCTGTCAGACATAAAAAGTTCTACGTCCATATCCGACGTCTTATCTTCAATGTCCGGCACTGGACAAAGAGACATCGGACAGTGGACGTATTGTTTTAAGCGGCTGCTGGGGATGTCTCTATCGCTTTCTTAGCAGCGTTGGCCAGCTCAGTGAATGCCGCCTGATCATTAACAGCCAGATCGGCCAGTATCTTGCGATCAAGGTTTATTCCTGCGACCTTCAACCCGTGCATAAACTGGCTATAGTTGAGTCCATTGAGCCGGGCGGCTGCGCCTATACGAATGATCCAGAGACTGCGAAAATCGCGCTTCTTGATCTTGCGCCCGACGTAGGCGAATTTCAAAGCGCGCTCTACCGATTCTTTAGCTGAGCGATACAGCTTGCTTTTAGTGCCGCGATAGCCTTTAGCCAGTTTTAATATCTTCTTACGTTTTTGAAGCCGTTTGTTTCCACGTTTTGCCCGAGGCATACGTTTCTCCTCTCTTTGCTAGAAGCGCAAGCAGGTTCTGGCTGCTAATTCAAGCCGCTTCGCTTGCGCTCACAGGTTAATTTCTATTTTCTCCCATAAGGAAGCATCTGCTTGATGCGCGCTTCATCGGCGGGAGATACCAGCGTATCGATATCGAGCTTGCGCTTACGCTTGGCTGATTTTTTGGTCAAGATATGGCGCGCATGCGAGTGGCCGCGTTTGATCTTGCCTGTGGCAGTTACGCGGAACCGCTTCGCCGCGCCTTTGTGTGTCTTTAATTTTGGCATCCTAATAATTTCTCCTCATAAAATGCCTGGGAGCGCCGCGACGAGAGAGGGTGGCGCTGCCTTGCCTGCTCAGCCTTGCACTACCTGGCAAGGTGGGCCTCTCAAGGAAACTACTGCCCCCAGGCTTTTCATTATTTCTCTCGCGTCGTCGCTGACGACATGAATGACTCCTCGGAAAATGTACAGCAAGGCGGTCAGGTTGCTGCCTGTCGCGCACTATCAGCAACCTAACAGCCGGATAAGGTGATCGCGCCCGCCTGAAATAGTTGCTGCCTATCGCGCACTATCAGCAACCTAACAGGTCGCTGTACATCTTAGGTTGCTGCCTGTCGCGCACTATCAGCAACCTAACAGGTTGCTGTACATCGCATTTTCATCGTTTCTGGGCGTCGCCAAAAACGACATGAATGATTCCTGTTGTGTCCTATGTCCTACGTCATTCTCCGTTGAGCGCCGGACATCGGATGAGATTCATTTTTTGGGAGCAAAGATAACAAACATATGCATCCCTTCGAGCTTGGGTCTTGCCTCGACAACCGCATGATCTGCTAAATCTCGCTCAAGGCGGTCGAGCAATTGACTGCCTAATTCTTTGTGAGTGATCTCACGCCCTCTGAAGCTGACAGTAGCTTTTACCTTATCGCCCTCTTTCAGCATCTTGATAGCGTTGTTCTTCTTAAACTGATAGTCGTGCTCATCGGTAGCAGGACGAAACTTGACCTCTTTCACGGTAATAACAGTCTGCTTCTTCTTTGCCTCGTGCGCTTTCTTCTTCTGTTCATACTGCCACTTGCCGAAGTTGATGATCCGGCAGACCGGCGGGGTGGCCTGGGGCGCGACCTCTACCAGATCCAGATCCTTCTCCCTGGCTATCTTCAGAGCTTCAGAAGGCGACATAATGCCAATCTGTTTTCCATCCTCATCAATGACGCGTATCTCAGGCACACGAATCCTTTCGTTAACGCGAACCGATGGAGTGCGACTGTCCTGTCGCCTGGGACCGCGCCCACGAAAACCAGAAAAACCGCTGCCGATAAGTTCACCTCCTTTGTAAAGCAACCGGCCCCCTTGGCCGCTGCTGTCGATCATCTATTTGTCCGCCGCCGATTGCCCCCAAGTTAATGGCAACCGACAACAGGCCGCCGACAAATGCTCTGGATAAAGATCACATCTCAATTGCGCGAGTGCTCACAAGCTTATGGAGTCGGGCAGCAAATTCATCCAGGCTTACAGCGCCGGTGTCACCCTTTGATCGCTCGCGCACGGCCACTTTGTTCTCCTGCATCTCGCGATCTCCTACCACGAGCATAAAGGGGATCCGCTGGAGCTGCGCTCTGCGAATCTTAGCGCCGATCTTCTCGCTCTCCAGATCGACATCTACACGGAACCCTTGCCAGCGCAGAGCCCGTTGAATATTGAGCGCGTATTCGTTCTGGCGATCGGTGATAGGCAAAACTATTGCCTGAACAGGCGCGAGCCAGACAGGGAATTTGCCTTCATAGTGTTCGATCAAGATCCCGAAAAACCGCTCCAGACTGCCCAGGAGCGCCCGGTGAATCATAATTGGCTGGTGGGGAACGTTGTCCGACCCGATATATTCGAGCTGAAACCGCTCAGGCAGATTGAAATCAACTTGAATTGTAGTCAATTGCCATGAGCGACCGATAGCGTCAACGACTTTAACATCGATCTTGGGGCCATAGAATGCCGCTTCGCCTTCAACGCGAGTATAGGGCAGTCCGCGTTCATTCAACGCATCTCTCAACGCCTCTTCGGCCAGCGTCCAGACCTCGTCGCTGCCCAGGTACTTGCTCTTGTCTTCGGGGCCCCTCACCGACAGCTCAATCTTGTATCTGTCGAATCCGAATGTCTGATAGACAAGCACGGCGAAATCCAGGCAGCCCAGTATCTCCTGCCTGAGCGTCTCAGGCGTGCAGAACAGATGCGCGTCATCCTGAGTGAATCCGCGCACTCTGAGCAAACCATGCACTACGCCGGAAAGCTCGGCGCGATAGACGGTGCCGAATTCAGCCAGGCGCATCGGCAGGTCGCGGTAGCTGTGCTGGCGCGATTTGTAGATGCCTATATGGAACGGGCAGTTCATTGGGCGAATTCTATATTCCACGCCGTCGAATTCCGTAGGCGAGAACATAGAGTCGGCATAGTTCTGCTCGTGGCCGGAGATTCTCCACAAATCGCGTTTGGCGATCTGCGGCGTAAACACCAGTCCATAGCCGCGCTTGAGCAGCTCCTGGCGGAGGAAATCTTCAATCTCTTTGCGGATGATTCCGCCTTTAGGATGCCAGAAGATGAGCCCCTGCCCGTATTCCTCTTCAATGCTGAATAGCTCCAGCTCTTTGCCCAGCTTGCGGTGATCGCGCTTGGCTGCTTCTTCCAGTTGCTTCAGATGCGCGTCAAGCTCCTCTTGAGTGAAGAACGATGTGCCGTAGATTCGCTGCATCTGCTTGCGCGAAGCGTCGCCGAGCCAGTAAGCGCCTGCCAGCTTGGTCAGCTTGAATGCTTTTATCTTCCCGGTTGAAGTGACATGGGGCCCCAGGCAGAAGTCGATGAAATGATCTCCCAGAGTATAGCAGCTTACCATGTCGCCGCCCTTATCGCTGATCAGCTCGCACTTGAGATCCTCTTCCATCAAGTTGAACTTCTTCAGCGCCTCTTCTTTGGGCATCTCGACGCGCCGGTAAGGCAGATTGCGCTTGACCATCTCCTTCATCTTCTTTTCGATCTTTTGCAGGTCTTCAGGCGTGAACGGCTCGTCGCGCTCGAAGTCATAGAAGAAGCCATCTTCGATAGCCGGGCCGATGCCGAGCTTGGTGCCGGGAAAGAGTTCAAGGACGGCGGCAGCCATCAGGTGCGCCGTGCTGTGGCGATAGACTTCGATTGCTTCTGGAGACTCAGGAGTTATTGCCTCCACTTTTGCGCCGGGGGGGACTGCGCGATAAAGATCGACAAGCTCGCCATTAACTTTGGCGACAATAGCGCGCCTGGCCAGTTCCTCGTCTGAAGCTCTTATAACGTCAATCGCTCTCAGGCTATTTGCAGAAGGCGGTGAATCGCTAGCAGCCAAATTCTCACTCGACATAATACAATCCAATACAGAGCCGGGCGGGCATCGACCTGCCGCACGGCTTCAGTCCAAGACCTTTAACCTCCTCTGGACGCTCTGGATAGTCCAATTCAGGTAAGATCCTACGTCAGCGCCCAGCACGTTATAATTTGCACGCATTATGATTTACAACTGTTGCGCCAGGACTTCTGGAGCTGACGTAAAATAAAAATGGTAGGCGCGAGCGGATTTGAACCGCTGACCCCTACCGTGTCAAGGTAGTGCTCTCCCCCTGAGCTACGCGCCTATACTTGCAAAAGCAAGTGGATACGTTACCAAAAGGATTAAGGTGTGTCAAGTTTAGCAAGCGGTGCTCAGAGCAAATCAAAATAAAACCGTTGATAGTTACCGCTTGACGTATACCCTTCTTTGATGCCGGTCGCTGAGAGAGTTCCGGTAAAAAGATTGGGACTAAATTACCTATCATCAGGCTTCCGCTTTGTCCTGTAGTGACCTATCTTTTGGCTCGGCTCACAATCCAAACCGATCCGGCTAATTTAACTTGCCTGTTTTGATTGAGATACATTACAGCCAACCCCCACAATTCTATGGCACTGCTTTTGCCAAAGCAATTTATCGCTCGAACCTGCTTCGGGCATTTTGACATCAGGGGTTGGGGTCCATCTGGAGACCCTGGACTTCAAAGGAGCAAAAAATTATGATCTGTGATTCCAGTCATCTTACTTCCACCGAAAATTGTGTCAGCCCCGGCTCAACCAGCAATGAAGATGCAATGCCAATATCGAGCAACGCTGATTCAGACAAGTCCTCCGCCAGATGCTTTCGAGCGTTTGGTAGGACACAATCGCCTGCTACAGGACATAATGACATAGAAGATAAATGCTACACGGCGCCTATTGCCAAATATCTTGCCATTTTTGCCATTATGAGCGTTCTCGCGGGCGCGATCGGCTGGATTGCGGGGCCGGTAATTGCCAACTACATAATCGCGCGAACAGCTACAGGGAATGGGTTGAATACGATCAGATTGCTGCATACGAACCTGATTGTCACCTTCTCAATTCTGGCTTTAGGTCTGCTGATTGCCAACCTGAGCTTGCCTAAGTTCAGCATTAAGGTAAAGGTCCCTCTGTGGACCGTCATTGTCAGTTCAGCCGTCCTGATAATAGTCTGGGCGTTTGATCGGGCGGATTTTCTTTCCGAGGAGTCCCTCATTACCGACTATACAAGCTTCGCGCTGCTTATGGCCGGGCTGGTTGGACTGATAAACTTCTGGATCTATCGTTATCTCTACGAGGGGCCGAGGCGCGGCCTTCTTACAGCTTTCTGGCTCCTGCTTGGCGCGGCGATGATCTGGGCGTCATGCGATGATCTGTTTATGGTTCACGAGCGCCTAGCAGCATTGCTCACCCGTCTGACTCATTTCAAGAAGCTACAGGATCTGATCACGCTGAGTTACGGAGCCGGGGGGCTGCTCTTCCTCGCTCTCTTTGCCAAGCCGTTAATGAAGGAATTTATCAAGCGCGGTCGCATCTTTTACTTATTGATGCCTCTATCTGTCTGCCTCTTTGTTGGCTCTCAGGTGCTGGACAGCTTCGATAATCGCATTATGAAGATCAGCGATATGCTGGGCATTCAGCCGGTCATTGATCTTCGTGTTCTCCTCAACACATTTGAAGAGACATTTGAGTTTCTGGCAGCGGCTATGTTCTTCGCCAGTTTCGTCGTAGCGGCTCTGGAGTTCAATGATCATCAATTGATGCGCTCTCTGATTGCGGTCTTGCAGCGCCGGTCAACTTCAGCAGTTCGAGTGCGTTTTGAGAGCTGGGGCAGGACATGGGCAGTTGCTTCTGGCATATTTGCCTTCGTAATGATCCTCGCCGGAGTGCAGGCCTATAGCCTGTCAACGCCTTACATAATTGGGCGAGTAGCCGATGGCCGCCAGATCCGGGTCTTTGCCGATAGATTCAATACCCCCGATGGACTGGCTTACCACAGCAAGTATGGGCTATGCATAGCCGACGATAAAGGGCATCAGGTTATCGGCATCAGCCCGGCAGGCAGCTTAAGAGTCTGGCTGGACGAGTCCAAAGGGCTATATTCGCCGGAGAGCCTAGCGTGGGGCCCCGATGACAATCTCTATGTCTCTGATGATCACAACATCAAAGTTTTTCGAGTAGATAGCGCCACAGGCAAAGTAACCGTCGTAGCCGACGAGAAGGACGGGTTGCAATCACCTGAAGGCATTGCTTTCGCTCCCGACGGCGCTCTCTACTTAGGAGACCAGAAGACGTCGGCAATTTATAAGATTACCTCAGATCACAAAATCAGCGTCTTCGCTGATTGGAGAAGCGGTTTGCAGGAGCCCGAAGAGCTTGCGTTCGACAATGAAGGAGATCTCTATGTCACCGACGACGGCGCTGGCAAGGTCTTTAAATTTACTCCCGATGGGCGCGGCCAGGTCTTTGCCGATTCCAGGAGCGGTCTTAAAACCCCGGAGTCAATTGCCATCGCCAGAGATGGAGATATCTATATAAGCGATTCTCAAGCTAGGAAGATATTTCGCTTCAAGCCTGATGGATCGGTTAGCCTGTTTGCCGAATTCGGACTGGAGGTCGACGACCTTCAAGGGATAGCCTTTGACGACAAAGGTAATCTATTCGTCTCTGGTCCCCCAAACAGAGTGTATAAGATATTTGCCAGATAGTGAGTAGCAGGACATACGCAAGGCGTTAGCGCCTCGCGTATGTCCTGCGGGGCAAATTCCCAAAGTTATAGCAAAAGCTCAGCCCTTTGTTCTTCAGCAAGATTTTTTCTCGCCGCATCTGTGGCGTCCCGCGCCTGTTTTTCTTTGCCACCCAGTCTTGACACAAATGGTATCCTAATTCCGACCTCCATTTTCATAGATCACTTTTTTCCAGGTACTGCATGCTCTGCAAGCTCATCCCCTATCAGGGGCCTGCCAATACGAATAGAGTAGGCTATTGCCGGAAGCCAGATCCGGCAAAGATCGGTTTGCCTCGTGTCAGGACAAGCGCAGCTTCAAACCCTATGTCCGGCGCTACTATCACGGGAAGAAGTTTCAGACGGGAGTTTCGAGCATTGAGTTTAGCTATTACTATTGTTTGTCTGTTAACTACCGCACCCTTCACTGCTAGAGCGCAGATTAAAGAAGGCGATTGGCCGTCCTATCGGAGGACGGCAAGCCTTCAGGGCTATTCTCCACTTACTGGCGTTGATCGCAAGCCTTCTCTTGAAAACGGTTGGAGCATACGGCTGGGGGGCACCGCTGCGATGCCTGTGATTGGGGATGTGGATAGCGATGGATCTGCCGATGTAGTTGTTGCGCGCTCAGGCGTGGTTGAAGCTCACCGCCAGGATGGATCGCTGCTATGGAGCAGCAAACTATTTCCTGCATTGAAGGCAATCGTCGCAATAGATGACATAGACGGCATCCCCGGACAGGATGTTCTAATAGTCTCCACTTATCGGCTGTTCTTGCTCGACGGCGCTACCGGCGCAAAGAAATGGAGCACGCCGAGATCAATGTTTGTCAACGGCGCAGTCCTTGACGCGCATTATGTTAAGGTTTCGGAGCTGACGGACAGTCCAGGCAAAGAGATCGTTGTCTTTCCCGATCACACAGAGACCAGATCCGATGCTGTAGGACAATTCATTCGCGGCGTTGATGGACTCTCTTACAAGAGAGTTATAGTCCCCCAGATAGACGGCGGCCAACTGAACTTTCCCCAGATTGCTATTGCCGATATTGACAATGATGGAAGCGCGAAAGAGGTTGTGGTAATAGCTCGCGGCAGGCTTCAAGTTTATAACGGTCAAGGGGAGCTGCGAGGTGAAACCAGGTGGCAATCGGGCAGCGACAGCGGCTATCGCCATTATGGCTACCTCACGCTTGCCCAGATGGATGATGATCAACCACTGGAAGCAGTCGTCGTAGCCGATTCGAATATCGAAGCTATTTCGGTGCTCGATCTGCTGCCAGCGCCCAGATTAATCTCAGATAAGTTTTTTGACTTCGCCAACCAGAATCCGAGGCTGAGCATGCGCGGCCTGGCAGGCAGCGTTGCCGACCTGGATGGCGATGGAAAGGCCGAGATTGCAGTCAATGTCTGGGACGGCAACGCAATGAGAATCGAGATCTACGGCAAGGATCTAGCTTGGCCGCGCTATCGCCTGGAGGGAAAGTTCCTCTGGGATACTATTGACCTTAACAATATAGCGGACTTCGATCACAGAGCGGAGCTGCTCGTCAGCGATGAGTCGGTGGAGATGCCATCGCTCAGGATCGATTCGGCAATTTCGGTTTACAGGTTTGTAGATGGGCAGTTCATCAGCGTCTGGGCAGGCACAGGCGCTTTTGCTATGTGCTCGGGCACAGTCTCTGCTGGTAATCGGGAAAACCAGGGAGTCTCTTATGGTTTCATTGAGGCCGTGCGCGCGCAGGCAGACATCTTGAATGGGCCCGAATTTCTTGTTTACGAGCCGACCGGCGAAATGAGAGTGATTGGCATGAGCTTGTCAAGCGAGATACTTCAGAAAGGGTATGCGCCGGCAGTCCCCGGCCCGGTTGTGGCTACCTTCACCCTCGGCAATGCCAATGGCCGAAGCAAATATGTGGTGATCGAAACAGCGATTGATGAGGGCTATCTGGGCATCTACAAGTTCTTTGCCGTCGGCGGATTTCAACGGATGTCGCGCTTTTTCGCTTCTGATTTTCGCGGCGGCAATCCTGTAGTTGCCGATCTCGATGGCAAGGGGAACCCGTACATAATAGCCAAACGCAACCCGAGCACAATGGTTGCCCTGCGGTACTCGAAGGATAAGCTCGGCTTCGCCGTAAGGTGGATTCGCGCTTCGAGCATCGATCCCGTCATTGATGATCTTGACGGCGATGGCAAGAAAGAGGTCATTACCGCAGTCGCATCCGCGACAGGGGGCTCGTCGCTGATAGCTTACAACTTCGACGGCAGCATAAAGTGGCGGCGAGATTTCAATAGCTTCCCTGTGCCTTCGAGCAATCGCGGAATCTTTCAAGTGGCCACAGGCCAGTTTGACGGCGCAGGCGGAAGGGATGTGTATGTCGCTTTGAGCATGGATGGCCGCTCGGTGTCGAGCGCAGTGGTGACGACAAACGGAGATTCTACTCAGTTGCTGTGGAGTACGGAGCCGAATTCGATAGGCCCCTACCGCAGCCACGTCAGCATCAGGGACTATAATCTGGATGGCAAAGACGACCTGTTCATTGTCACCAACAACCTCTTTGCTATCTATGATGGCTCGACGGGCAAGCCGCTTACTACTGTAGTCGATTTCAGGAAGCTAGGTCTGGATTTTTACGCCAATCCGATCATCATTGATAGCGGCCCGGCTGTGCTTATGTCTGCGCCGTCGTCGCTGGCTTCCACTACGCTTTCGGCGAGCGCAGTCTACTGGTCGCTGAAGTTCCCCGAAGCGCGCCCCTATCCGGATCTGTTGCCCGGCGTCGGAGATGTCGATGGAGACGCCCGCAACGGGCGATTGGAAATTGGGGGGACCTTTGCCAGCTCGTTCAATTGCTACACCATTGGCGGAGACTTGAAATGGCAATATCAGGGCAAGGGAAAGATTCAGTTTACCGACGTGATTACTGCGGATATTGACGGAGATGGCAAAGCTGAATTCATCTACGGCGCGGAGAATGGGAGGATTTACGTCTTGAAAGGAGATGTTGGATTAACCGATGCGCAGCGGGAGAAATGGGTGATCAATGTTGGCATGCTGATGGGCAATCCGATAGTAGCGGATGTAGACGGCGACGGCAGCCCTGAGATTATCGTAACTCGCGGCGATGCAACATTGCTGGTGCTTAAGCAATAAATCAATCCTCGTCCGATGGTTGTCTGACAAATATTGACTGAGCTTGAGCGGCTAAATATCATGGCGTTAAATCATTGGCTCCGGAGGTTGTCATGCCGGCCCTTCAAACATTTGAGAAAGGCCATTTGAGGGCTGTTCGCAAAGCCCACAGAGAGGCCGAACAGTTGGTCACACGCTATTACGCCCTGGCGCCGCGCGAGTGGGCGCGTATGCCTTATGAGGTGCGCACGCTGGAAGAGCTGCAACCGGAAGAGATCGTAGACGAAGCATTTGCCCACGTCGTTTGCTATCACTATACTCGCCGCCGCAATAATGAGATTGTAGATCAAGGCGAACTCTATCGGATATGCCTTCAGGATCATCACATACTTAACACCATCAACTCCAGCGAAGATGGGCCCGATCTGAACTCGTTTCTGCTCTACGTGATGACCCACGAGCTTGTCCATATTGTGCGATTTGGCCAGAAGTTGCAGCGCATTGACCTGCCCGGTAATCTACGCCCTATCGAAGAACAGAATGTTGATAGAATAGCTCATCGGATATTGCAGCCTGTCAGAGGACTTGATTTGAATCGCGTGCTTAAGGTCTGCTAATCGAAGTGATCTGAAATCTGCTTCAAACGACCGGCGAAAGATACAAAATCCTATTGTCACTGCCCTGGGCAACCGATAACTCTATGTGAAATAGCGATAGAGAGTCGCTTCTAACGATGCAATTATCAGAGTGGATTTCGGTATTCTTTGACATAGATCCGAAAGCTAGCAGGTCCTTCCCCAGAGAGGAGCATTCTTTGTAATGAAGATTCTAGTAGCTGACCACAGCCTTGAAGTGATTGAGATCCTGTCTCAGATGCTTGAAGACAATGGTCATCAAGTGATAACGGCAGGCAGCGGCGCAGAGGCTATTGAACGGGCTAATGAAGACAAGCCCGATGCAATGCTGCTGGGAATTGTGCTCCCCGATATGAGCGGCTTCAATGTCTGCCGCAGACTCAAGAGCGCAGATCAGACGCGCACATTGCCTATCATCTTCATCGTCGCGGAGACAGGAGATGAAGACAAGATCGCTTACAGTTTTGACCTCGGCGCTAACGATTACATTACCTATCCCTTCAAAAAGACCGAGGTCCTCTCCCGATTGGACGTAGCCAAACGATTGCGCGAAGCGGAAGAGAAGGTAAAGTCCCTTTCAATTATTGATGAATTGACCGGCCTCTACAGCCGCGCATTGTTGCATCGCCGGTTTGAAGAAGAATTGTCCAGGGCCCGCCGCCATAAATCGGGACTGGCCTGCGCGCTTATTGATATTGATCATTTCAGGGAGATCAATTCTAAGTACGGCCATCAAACGGGAGATCATATACTCAAGACTGTTGCTCATATCCTCCAGGAGAACACCCGCAAAGAAGACTTCCTCGCCCGCCTCACCGGCGAGCGATTCATCGTTGTGCTTTCAAATTACACTGCTGAAGCCGCCTGGGTCTACGGCGAGAGAATGCGCCGCGCAATTGAAAGCTACAACTTCTCAGCAAACAATGAGTTCATTAATATCACTATCAGCTTGGGCGTTGCCTGCTACTCGCGCGAACGCGAGAATGAAGACATTGACAGCATAATCAAACGCTCAACCGACGCGCTCCATCAAGCCAAAGCTACAGGGCGAAACAATGTTGTGCTCTCGCTCAATGTCGATGGCGAGGATAGCGTGCTCTGCTGGTGAGACGGCAAGAAGTTCAGGCATCTGGTCTCTACCTAATTTATAATAGCTGCAAAAACGGCTCGCGCTGGCTTGTGTTTGTGTGATATAAGCTTGCGCATGATTGATCATGATCGACTGTGTACGTGTTTAGCGTGTTTGTAAATTGTGCGGCTGTGGCCGCTACGGATGTGTGGCGAGTCTCTGACTCGCCGGGGCCTGTTCCTTATATCCTTTAGCGGCTACGCCGCTGCTTCTTGCCACGCTAAACGCATACTCGACTGTTTAAAGAGCTGCTTACTACTTTCTTTCTCGAATTTCTCGAACTGTTTCTTCCTGAAGTCCGCTCCTACATTGATCCTGATTCGATTGTCTTCCTCGATAAAGAAGTCTTAACTGATGTCACTTCCGGCGAGCGCTACCAGGCCGACCTGCTGGTCAGAGCTAAATTCATTGGGCAGGACCTGTTCTTTCTTATTCACGTGGAGAATCAAGCTCAGCCTCAAATCGATTTCGGACGGCGGCTGTTTCGCTACTTTGCCCGCTTCTATGAAAAGTTTCAGTTGCCTGTCTACCCGATTGTCATCTTCTCTTATGACCGACCGCGTAGCAAGCAGCCGGATGTGCATCGCGTGGAGTTTCCTGACCTGATAGTGCTAGAGTTTCATTACCGGGCGATTCAACTCAATCTGCTCGACTGGAGAGATTTTGTCAATCGACCAAATCCAGTAGTTAGCGCGTTGATGGCAAAGATGAACATAGCTGAAAAAGATCGAGCCAGGGTAAAATTGGAGTGCATCAGGTTGCTTGCGACATTGAAATTGGATCAAGCAAAGATGCAGTTGATCGCAGGTTTCATTGACACGTATTTACGGCTCAATGCCCAAGAGGTGGAAGAGTTTGAAAAGGAGCTGCAAGAACTGGCTCCACAAGACAAGGAGGCGATGATGCAACTGACAACTAGTTGGGAAGAGAAAGGACGGCAAGAGGGAATCCAGCAAGGCAAACAGCAGGGGATGGCATCACTGATCACTCACCAAATCGAGCGGCGTTTTGGCCCACTTGATGAGACAGTGCAGGAGAGAATCCACTCGCTGTCGCCGGAGCAATTGGAACAATTAGGAGAAGCATTATGGGATTTCGCCGACGCTGGAAATGTCGTTGACTGGCTGGCGCGCAATGCAGGTGAGTCATGAGGTTTGGCGACGGATCAATGAGGAATACTATGACAGAAAAATCGGCTGCATCCCCTGTTGCACTCGTTACTGGCGCAAGCCGCGGTATTGGCCGCGCCATTGCTATAGAGCTGGGACGCGCAGGCTATGACCTTTTGATCAATTACGCAAGCAATGAGCAGGCAGCCCGTGAAGTTCAAAACCAAATAGAGAATCTGGGCCAACGCGCGCACATAGTCAGAGCCGATGTGGCTGTCGCAGAGGATAGAGCGGATCTGGTGAAGTTCGCAGTAGAGTCCTTTGGGCGGTTGGATTTGCTGGTCAACAACGCTGGCATTGCTCCTCGTCAGAGAGTGGATATGCTTCAGTTGAGCGAAGATAGTTATGATGAGCTGATGGATACGAATCTGAAGGGGCCCTTCTTTCTCACCCAGGCGATCAGCCGACTTATGATTGAATCTATTCAAAGCGGTGCAATCACCCACCCGCGCATTGTCTTCATTACATCGATTTCGGCCTATACTTCGTCTCCCTTCAGGGCCGAATACTGTTTGTCGAAAGCCGGATTGAGCATGGCCGTTGCGCTCTATGCTGATCGCCTCTCAGAATTCGGTATCAACGTCTACGAGATCCGTCCCGGAATCATAGAGACCGATATGACCGGCCCGGTGCATGACAAGTACAGCAGAATGATTGCTGAGGGGCTCACTCCGCAGAGACGTTGGGGCAAACCGGATGATGTAGCTAAAGCCGTCCGGGCCATAGCCGAAGGCTATTTTGATTTCTCCACCGGCGCGATTATCGAAGTGAGCGGCGGCTTCTCCATCAGAAGATTATAGAAACCGGTTGCCCTGTTAACCGGCCAATGAGATCATTAGGGCCTGACAGGCGCCCGCACGTTACTTATCCCAGCATCATGGGAACCCCCGGAAGGATTCTAGAGCGTTGGCGATGTCATCCGTGTTGAGGCCGCACGGTTGGTAATAGGTTATGAGTTTGATTTGAAGAGGAATGAGGTAGCTGCGAAAACCATCCCGAATCCTTCTGCTGGCAGAGAGCACCGCCTGAGGAATGTAGAATTAGAGGAAAAATTCCTGGCGGAAATTGAGCAAGACATTGACAGCTATGTGAGTCAAGTGATGCAGGCCAAAGGCGAAGTACTGTACGAAGAACCGGAGCCCAAACAACTGATGCTGTTTGAAGAGATGGGAGAGTACCTGGCTAACAGGCGTCTGCAACGGACGGCTAACCACCGCCGCTGAGCCGTAATGCCAGGTCGGGGCATCCACGTAGTGCGGGGCACCCACCTGGTGGGTCGTTGAGACCCAAAGGGATAAATCCGATTGCTTCTGTTTTCATACTTAAGCAGGTCTTGCGCAATGGGTTTTGCCTTTTTCCTTTTGTCTTAATTATAATGAATCCACGTTATCTCGACCGAGGATAAAGCTTATGGCACAAGAACTAGCAAAACAGGAAACATTGCGCGCGCCGCTGACCGCCCTTTCAGAAGATGAGCAGATGTTCAAAGAGACGGTGAAGGAATTCGCCGAAGAGACCATCCGCCCATTCGTCCATCAAATGGATGAAGAAGCAAAGCTACAGAGCGCAATAATAGATCAGTTCTTTCAGCTTGGACTGATGGGCATAGAGATCCCCGAAGAGTACGGCGGCTCAGGCGGGAGTTTCTTCATGTCGGTGCTCGCAGTCGAAGAGCTATCGACGGTAGACGCATCGGCGGGGGTCTTTGTCGATGTTCAAAACACGCTCGTCAATAATGCCTTCTTGCGCTGGGGCAGCGAAGTGCAAAAGAGAAGATATTTGCCGCGCCTGGCAAAAGACACCGTGGGGGCCTACGCCCTTTCAGAAGCGACTTCCGGCAGCGATGCTTTCGCTCTGCAAACGAAGGCGGAAGATAGAGGCGATCACTTCATCCTTAATGGCCGAAAGCTCTGGATCACCAATGCTGCCGAGGCCGGCATCTTCATAGTCTTCGCCAATATCAATCCCGGCCTAGGTTATAAAGGGATCACAGCTTTCATCGTTGAGCGGGATTTTCCTGGCTTCACTGTAGGCAAGAAAGAGAATAAGCTGGGAATCCGCGCCAGCAGCACCTGCGAGCTGATACTGGAAGATTGCCGGGTGCCAAAAGAGAATGTGCTCGGCGAAATTGGCAAAGGGTATAAAGTTTCCATTGAAACTCTCAACGAAGGGCGAATAGGCATAGGGGCCCAAATGATCGGCGTTGCGCGAGGGGCCCTTGATTGCGGCATAAGTTACGCCAAAGAGCGCAAAGCATTCGGCAGGCCGATAGCCGAGTTTCAAGCTATACAGTTTCAGCTTGCCGAGCTTGCCACCGAAATAGAAGCGGCGCGGCTGATGGTCTATAACGCAGCGCGACTGCGCGACTGCGGCAAGCCGTTCTTAAAAGAAGCAGCAATGGCTAAATACTTCTGCTCGCAAGTAGCCGAGCGAGTCACTTCGCAAATTATTGAGATCTATGGCGGCTACGGCTATACCAAAGATTATCCGCCGGAGAAGTATTATCGCGATGCCAAGATCGGCAAGATCTACGAAGGCACGTCCAATATGCAGTTGCAGACCATTGCTAAGGTCCTGCTCGGCGATCGGAGGATGAATTGAGTAAGTTTTTGGCGGCAGTTTCACTGCTTGTCATAGCGATCTCACTGCCGGTCCCTTATTCAACATATAACTCAATAGAATTGAGGGAGCCGCGAGAAAAGCATCTGGCAAACATCAAGCAGCTCACCTTCGGCGGAGAGAATGCCGAAGCCTATTTCTCAGGCGATGGCAAGAGCTTGATCTTCCAGTCAACCCGCGAGGGGGTCGAATGCGACCAGATCTTTTCAATGGCAATTGATGGAAGCAATCTGAAGATGGTCAGTACGGGCAAAGGGCGCACTACCTGCGCTTACTTCTTCCCCAACGGCAAAAAGATCATCTACTCATCGACTCATCTCGACAGCCCCGCGTGCCCGCCCAGGCCCAGCTTCTCGCGCGGCTATGTCTGGCCGATCTATGCCTCTTACGATATATTCGTTGCCGACCCGGATGGCTCGAACATTAAACAGCTAACGAACGCTCCGGGCTATGATGCTGAAGCTACTATTTCGCCTGATGGGAAGAAGATCGTCTTTACCAGCATGCGCGGCGGCGATCTTGATATCTACACGATGAATGTAGATGGCAGCAATGTCAGGCGATTGACCCATCAAAAAGGCTACGATGGCGGTGCATTCTTCTCTTACGATAGCAAAAAGATTGTCTATCGCGCTTATCACCCCAAGACAGAAGAAGAGATCAAGCGGTATGATTCGCTTCTTTTCGATGGACTGATTGAGCCTTCCATCCTGGAGATTTTCGTTATGGACGCAGATGGCTCGAACAAGAGGCAGGTCACAAACAGAGGCGCAGCCAGCTTTGCGCCGTTCTTCTTGCCCGATGGCAAAAGAATCATCTTCTCTTCAAATATGAACGATCCGAAGAAGAGGAACTTCGATCTGTTCATTATCAATGTAGATGGGACCGGGCTCGAGCAGATCACTTACGACGAGACATTCGATGGTTTCCCAATGTTCAGCCCTGACGGCAAGAGGCTGGTATTCGCCTCAAATCGCAATGCCAGGACGCGCGGCGAGACCAATGTCTTCATCGCGGATTGGATCGAATGATCAGGAGGAAGCGATTATGCAACTTCCTACGAAGGATATTAACTGGCTAATATTTCTGGCGTTCATAGTGCTTGGGATTATCATCGCATTTATAATCAAATCGCTGTAAGAGCCAAAACGTTCGACGTTCATCGGACGTATCTAGGACGTGGGAGGAGTTATGTTGTTACTGAGAGCGGCATTTTTCAATTCGATAATGGTGGGGTTGATCTTTATGCTGATGGGAAGCGGACAATCTTCCTGGCAAGGCAAGCGGTGGGGGACTGAAATCAAACCGGGGCGGTCAATCGTTCGCTCGCAATATGGAATGGTGTCATCAAGTCAACCGCTGGCTTCTCAAGTCGGTCTTGAAATTCTGAAGCGCGGCGGCAATGCGGTTGATGCCGCAATAGCAATGGCAGCGATGCTCAATGTCACAGAGCCAATGATGACCGGCATAGGCGGCGATGCGTTTGCTCTGGTCTACTTAGCGAAGACCGGAGAAGTGAAGGGGCTCAATGCCAGCGGTCGGGCGCCCCGCGCTTTGAATCTCGATTACTTCAGAAAGAAGGGGATCACAACCATGCCTACGTCGGGCATGGAAGCTATAACGGCGCCGGGCGCATTCGATGGCTGGGTGACATTGCTAAATAGATACGGCACAATGAAGCTGACCGATCTGCTCGCACCAGCCATAGAATATGCCGAGAACGGTTTCCCGGTAATGGAGAAGACCGCTATCGACTGGGAGTATGGGGCCCCAAAATTGAGAGAGACTTCTGCCGCTGCTTCTAACTATCTCGTTAACGGGCAACCGCCGCGTGCGGGAGAGATCTTCCGCCAGAAGAACCTTGCTCGCACCTTCCGCATACTTGCTCGGGGCGGGCGCGATGCCTTCTACAAAGGCGAGATTGCTAAGGCGATTGTCGATTATTGCCAGAAGAACGGCGGACTGCTCTCGATGCAGGATCTGGCAGAGCAACGCTCAGAATGGGTTGAGCCGATCTCGACTAACTATCGCGGCTATACTGTCTATGAGATTCCACCAAATGGGCAGGGACTCACCGCGCTCCTGGCGCTCAACATACTGGAAGGATTTGATCTTTCTTCAATGGGTTCACAGCCCGATCTCTACTATCACACGCTTATCGAGGCGATAAAGCTCGCCTTCGCCGACAGGAACCGGTACATTGCCGATCCTGCTTTCGCCAAAGTTCCGGTCGCGCAGTTGCTCTCGAAAGAGTATGCAGCCAGACGCCGCGCTCTCATCAATCCTGACAGAGCGATCCAAGCCCCGACTCCGGGAGAGGTGGCTATAAAGAACGGGGACACTACATACTTGACAGTAGTAGACAAAGATCGCAATGCTGTTTCGTTCATTAACAGTCTATTTGACATCTTCGGCTCAGGCGTTGTAGCAGGCGATACGGGAATAGTATTGCAGAATCGCGGCGCCGGATTTACGCTTGATCCTGATCATCCCAACCGCATAGAGCCGGGCAAGCGCCCGTTTCATACGATCATCCCGGCAATGGTTCTCAAGGACGGAAAGCTCTTCATGTCCTACGGCGTGATGGGCGGAGCGATGCAACCGCAGGGACACGTTCTGGTGCTTACCAACCTGATCGATTTAGGAATGGGCTTGCAGCAAGCGATTGAGGCCCCCCGCTTCAGATACTGGGGGGGCAATCAGGTGATCATCGAGGATGCAATGACCGAAGCAGTCATCATGCGTCTCATCGAGAGGGGGCACAATCGCCTTGCTCCACCCGATCCTACTCCCAGTGCTATGGGCGGCGCTCAAGCGATTATGGTCGATCCGGTAAGTGGAACGCTGATGGGGGCCTCCGATCCGCGCAAAGACGGTTTGGCTCTGGGATATTAACCTTGCCGCCGCCCGCGCGCGCCGCGCGGGCGGCGGCAAGCTCGTCTTCGAGCAGAAGTAGCTGCCGGTTGTGGAAGCAAACTAAGCTATGAGCAATCCATCAAAGTCATAGGTAGCTGTTAACCTCCGGGTAGAGTTATGAAGTGGGATGAGTTTGCCTTTGCCATTCAGAATCGGATCGACCGGATAATCCGCTGGGCGCGGCTGGTTCCCAGCTACGCAGGAGATTATCGCCGATTCATAATCATTCAGATAGACGGGCTCTCCTATTCCACTCTTATCAAGGCTCTGAGAAAAAAGAGAATGCCATTTACGGCGAGGCTGCTTGAGCGAGGCGCGGCGAAGCTGAAACAGTTCAGTTGCGGGCTCCCATCTTCTACGCCTGCCTTTCAAGCGGGAATCATGTACGGCGAGACAATAGACATTCCCGGTTTTCACTGGTACGACAAGCGCCGCAATGTCGATATGTACATTCCGGCGCTGAATGTATCCACGATGGTTGAGCAGCGCCATGCGGAAGGCCGTCCGGGCATCTTGAAAGACGGCACAAGCTATGGCTGCATCTTTGGCGGCGAGGCGGAAACAGCAGTGGTCAACTTCTCTCGGCTAACAGCGCCCAATCTCGGCCTTAATCTTTCTACTATTCGCTTCTTCCTTCCCAACTTTATTATTCTCTGGGTAGTAGTCAAGATTGCGTTTCTTTCCGCTATTGAGCTTATCAAAGGACTGTATCGGATTGTCATTGATCTCGTGCGCGGCAGGCTCAGGTTCATCAAATTCAAGCTGATCCTCTTCAAGATCATCTTCAGCATTGTGATTCGCCAGCTCTTCACCCTTGGAGTAAGTCACGACATCTACCGGGGCATCCCTGCTATCTATGTCAATTTCGTCGGCTATGATGTCTTTGCCCATGGCAACGGCCCTGAGCACAAGAGGAGCCTGGGCGTGCTCAAGGAGATCGATAGCAGCATCCGCCAGATCTACCGCGCGGCAAGAAGGGCCCCAGAGTTCAAATACGATCTGTTTATACTCTCAGATCATGGCCAGGTAGCGTCGATACCTTTTGAGCAGGTGAGCGGAGGAGTCTCATTCAAGGACTTGATATTAACTGCGTTGATAAACACGCGGCTGGAGGGCAAAGAGCGCAGGTTGGAAATCGGAGAGGAGCAAAAGGGGAAGTGGGCATGGCAAATAAGCCTTATATCCAGGATCGGCAGCCTGCGCAGATCGGCTAATTGGCCCCTGTCTGTCCTCTGCCAGCGGTATCTGCAATATCTCAGAAGCAGTTTCTGCAAGAAGCTGAATATCACTGCCGATCTCAACTTTATAGATCAGGTAGTAATCATTCCTGCCGGACCGAATGCATTCATTTACTTCACTCATACTCAAGAGAAGCTCACAGTGGAGCAGATTGAAGAGCTATATCCCGGCTTGATTAACTATCTGAGCGGTCACCCCGGCATTGGATTAATACTTGCGGCTGATCGTGATGGCCCGGTATTATTTCACAGACGGAATAGATTCCGCATCGACCCTGAAACGGAGACCACGCCGGACAATCCTTTTCACGACAGACCGGACCTGGCGATTGTAATGGAAGGATTAGCCAGATTGATCTATATGCCGGGTTCAGGCGATCTGACTGTGCTTGGCCACTACGCTCCGGCGGGCAACATCTCCTACGTTGGCGAGTACGGAAGCCATGCAGGGCCATCCGAAGAAGAGATGAAAGTATTTATCATTCATCCGCCGGATGTCGATTACAGATTTGAGGACGTCACACGGCCAGGCGATCTCTACCGGTTTTTTATTAATTACCGATTGGATAGAGAGCGGCAGTTGTATGCAAGAAGTGAAGAGCAGTATTCAGAACCGATCGTTAGCGCCTGAGACAATCAGAGTAGCCACATATAACATTCATAAGTGCAAAGGTATTGATGGGCGTACCTCGGCAGCTCGTATCGTCGATGTGATAAAGGAGATCAATCCCGATATTATTGCCTTGCAAGAGGTGCTGAGCCACACAGCGAACAGTTGCGAGAAGCATCAAGCGCTCTACCTTGCGGAGCGTCTGGAGATGCATATTGTCAAAGGGCCGAACATCTTCTTTGAAGGCGGCGAGTATGGCAATGTTGTGCTGAGCCGATTCCCGGTCAGTTTCCACAGGAACTTCAGCCTCAGTTGGCGGCGCCGAGAGCCGCGCGGATGCTTGCGCGCCGATGTTAGCCTGGGCAGTGTTACTGTTCACGTCTTCAATGCTCATTTAGGGACAAGCTATCTAGAGCGATGTTGTCAGGTAAGAGAGCTGTTTGAGAAGACCATCGTAACCGACCCCGAACTGAGCAAGGCCAAGATCCTGTTGGGGGACTTCAATGACTGGTTCCGCGGTCGACCATCACGAATTCTGCGCGCGGAGCTGCATGAGGTCCCCATTCGCCGCCGACTGATTCGTCAGAGGACATTTCCCGGCCTGTTGCCGGTATTTCACCTCGACAGGATCTATTTGGGGGCTGCGCTCCGCGCCCACCACGCCTATGTGCACAAGAGCAAGCTGGCGCGCGTCGCTTCAGATCATTTGCCTGTGGTGGCGGAACTGGAGATAGATGGGGTGAGTTCTATGTGATCGTTATTGCTGGAGATTATCCCGATTGATCAGCGGCCCTGGTTCTTTCTTCCCGATAGGAGGTGAGAGCGATGGCTACATTATTCGGGCAGCAGTTTAAGAAAAATCCTTCTTCCGTTCGGGCGCTAAGCGCCCTTAAAACAGATTAAATTAAAAATCGTTTTGAGGGCGCTTAGCGCCCGAACCCACTGCAATCTTTTTCTCAAGGTCTACAGCAGTTAATATCTACTTCTAGGCGCAATAGCTTAATCTGAGTATACTTTTGGGGAAGCGCTCACTTCACGCTTCCCTGAATTTCTGTAAGGAGCAAAACCGTTGAGCATATCCAGACAAGTACAGGTTAAATGCAAAGCTTGTGGGAAGACATTTGATACCGTCTACCAAATGACTGGCGAAGAATTCAAGCAATCATCAATCAGTCAAATGGGCCATGACTGCCCTCATTGCAATGCCGGCGATGTCTACGATTGGGAAGAGCACTTTCTGGAAGACACGCCGGCCGATTCTGAGAGTTGAGCCGTCTCATACTAGCGCAGGAATGACCAATTGCGGCGGCCAGGGACCGAGCAGGAAGGTAGGCAAACCAAGATAGGTCATCACTTGATCGGCAAATAGATAAAGGAGGCATATCAGAAACAGGCCCCAACACACTTTTATTGCTGCCCTATCGTACTTACTCATAGCCGCCTACGTTGAGAATATCGCAAAAGTTAGCTGCTGGAAGTTTGAGCTTGGGAAAAGTATAAGGGGAACCATCGCAGGGGTCAATCTCAAAATTGCTTTGGTATTGCCGCTATAGAATTTAAGAAAAAGATTATAGCTGGTTCGGGCGGTTTTGAGGGCGTTGCACGCCCGAAGTTCTTGCGCCCTCAAAACAAGTTTATTCTTGAACGAGCGAACGAACCGCGCAGGCTGGAGATGCAGCGAGCAGGCGCCAAGCGCCCTCAAAACAAGTTTATTCTTGAACTTGAACTGTTCTGAGGGCGCTTGGCGCCCGAACTGGAGAATGTTTTTCTCAAAAACTATAGTTTCTTCGGGCGCTGTGGCGCCCTCAAAACAAGTTAAATATAGCGAGTTAAATATAGAATGTTTTGAGGGCGGTTTTGAGGAACGTCCGACGTCCGCAACGTCCGATGTCCGACGTCTATTTTGTTTTTGACGTCGGACGTAGAACGTACAGACGTCGGACGTATAGCGGATGTCGGACGTTGCGGACGAATACGGCCAGCTATTGAGTATGACGAGGCAATGAGGTTGCCATGTCAGCTATTTGAGGCGCGTACATTGCCCGATCCTGTTCGGCCAGTTCTGCGATTTTAGACATAACAAATTCGCCTATCGCTTTGTAGGTTCGGACATGGTTCTTCATCACAAAGAAAGGCGTCAGGTCCAGCGCCGGGCCGAAATGGATGCGGATTGAAGGGCCCCCTGTCCAGTTGCCGAGCACTTGTCGAACCAGATTATTGCCCAGCCCGGCTACAAAGATCGGGATCACCTGCGGCTCAGCCGCCTTGATCAATTTGCCTATGCCCGGCTGAGGCGGCAGAAAAGAGTAGACGTCACTGCTCTTGTTGCGCGTGCCTTCAGGATGAAATCCAATCAAATGTCCGGCCCCTCTGCGACAGAGATCGATCAGCAATCGAGTTGAGTACCGATCGAATAGCCGCTTGCTCGGATCGGTCTGAGCGAAGATCGGCGGATACATTGACCACCAGCCCATCACCAGATTGACAAACAACCCCGCCAGCGACTGATAAAAGAACCGCGCTCGCACAGGAAAATAGAGCTTCTTGGGCCACTTGGTGTGTTTGTAGAGCATCGCCGAAATGACGTACATATCGAAGAACGAGCGATGATTGGCTGCCAGGATGATAGGCCGATCATGCGGTATCGCTTCGATATGCTCCAGACCGTAAATGTTCATCAGATTATAGGTGCAAAGATCGATCCAGCCTCTGCCCAGGGTGCGCTGGCAGAACGTCCAGAACTTCTTCCACCGGCCCTGATTCATGCGATGCACCAGGCGAAAAGCGAATCGCTCCATCGGATCTAGCACAGATAGTTCCTCAGGAGTAGGATCAAACCGAGCATCTTCCGCTGCCACAGTGGCAGTATTGATCTCTATCTTTTCCGTTGTATGACCGAAAGCAGGCATATATGTCCTACGTCCTACGTCAGTACGTCCTACGTCCTACGTCAAAAGCAAAACCGACGTCGGACGTCGGACGTTAATGATAAGCAATGTGCGCACTGGGAGCAATGGCGAGAAGATATACATTTGCGGTTGCAAACATCGCCATAGAGGTAGATCAAGGAAGTGCGAAAGCTATCAGAGCATCGCCTCTAGTCTTGCTAAACCAGCTTCCGCCTCCGGCAGCGATGACAACATATTGCTTGCCAGTCTTCTTGCCCAAAAAGGTCATCGGCGTTGCAAAGCCGCCTGCTTCGAGCTTGGCCTCCCAGAGCACCTTGCCGGTCCTGGAATCGAATGCTCGGAACTTGTTATCAGTTGTGGCCCCGATAAAGACCAGCCCGCCAGCAGTAACTATAGGGCCCCCTACGGTGAGCGTCCCGGTCCGCGGCACTCCGCGAGCTTTCAATTCTTCTACCTCGCCAAGCGGAACTCGCCAGACCATCTCGCCGCTATTCAGATCAACGGCATTGAGGGTCCCCCAGGGCGGCGACAGACAAGAGTATCCATCTTCATCGGTAAATTTCCCGTACTCTCCGTATCTGCCGCCACGGCGAAATGGAAGTGGGTGATCTTTGTCAGTTGGCACCACCTCGGCAAAGGAAGCAAGCTCATTGGCGTTTGCGTAGAGATAGCCTGTAGTTGGATCGAATGCAGCTCCAGCCCAGGTGTTGCCGCCAAGTGTGCCAGTGATCTGAAGCATTGGCTTGAACCCCGGCGGAGTGTAGATTGGTCCTGTAGCCAGCTTTTCAAATAGCTCCTGGCAATACTTCTTAGATTCAGGGGTCACTGCGCTCAGATCATCGCGCGTGATGTTGAGCCGTGATAGCGGAGGAGGCTTGAGCGGAAATGGCTGAGTCGGCCAGGTGGCTTCGCCAGGCACAGTGCTTTTAGGCACTGGCCGCTCTTCAACAGGAAATAGAGGTTCCCCTGTCAGCCGGTTCAACACGAAGATAAAGCTCTGCTTGGTCACTTGCGCTACTGCCGGGATTCTGCCTCCATTGCGATTGACAGTTACAAGCACCGGCTGCGCTGGCAAATCATAGTCCCAGATGTCATGATGGACCACCTGATAATGCCAGATTCGCCGCCCTGTCGCTGCATCGAGTGCTACCACCGAATTGCCAAACAGATTCTGCCCCGGCCGGTCCCCTCCGTAAAAGTCATAAGACGGAGAGCCTGTAGGCAGAAAAACGATGCCGCGCTCTGTGTCTACGCTCATCATCGACCAGACATTAACGCCGGTGCGATCTTTCCACGAATCGCCTCCCCAACTGTCATTGCCGAACTCTCCCGGTCTCGGCACAGTATGAAAGCGCCAGACCAATTTGCCTGTTCGCACATTGAATGCTCGCACATCGCCGCTCGGCCCTTTGGGCTGCCCTTCCGGTACTGCTGCTCCAATTATTGCCAGATCTTTGTAGATTGCTGGCGGCGAGGTCACTTGATAAGAGCCAGGATACTCCGGATTGATCATTCCTTCTTTCAGATCAACTATACCGTTCCTGCCAAAATCGCGGCACAATTCGCCAGTAGCGGCATCAAGGGCGACAAGCTGCGCGTCCTTTGTTCCATAAAGTATACGCCGATCTTTGCCGCCTCCTGTAGCAGATGGCCCTTCCCAGTAAGCAACGCCGCGATGACGCAATGTGGCGCGGTCGCGCGTCTTTCCCGCCTGCGGATCGTATTGCCATATCTCCCGCCCGGTCTCCGCCTCAAGAGCGATCACGCGATTGGAAGGGGTCACTATGTACATCACTCCGTCAACAACCAGAGGGGTGCAGGCAAAACCCATAATATGGCTGCTGGGAGCAGGAGCGAACTTTCCTTCCGGCAACTCTTCAGTGTGATAGGTCCAGGCGCGCTTGAGCAAGTGGACATTCTTTTGTGTGATCTGTTTGAGCGATGAGAACCTGGTGCCCCCTGCGTCGCCGCCGTAGAAGCGCCACTCGGACTCAGGTGACTGAGCGCCTGAGTCCCACAGAGCAAAAGGTCCAAATATTACTAGTCCAATCAATACTCTAGTGAACCACCTGCGCATTTGAAAAGTTCAGGCCCCCTTTCATAGGAAGTGGAAGCGCATGTTATCGCTTAGGCGAGTGAGGATCAAGGTTTGTTGGGCGTCTTGTTGAAGCAGGAGTTGATCGGAGTTATGTTCAGGCAGTGAGGCTATCCATCCTTTTCTCGATGGAAACGGGCCAGTAGGACGATGTTCATATCTCTTCTGCTGGTGAACATCTCGTCTATTGCCCTTGCCATTGCTTTATCTGAGCGCGGTTTTCGAGCATCATCGACCGTGTTACTATGATTTGCTTCTGGCGGTGAGCGAGCGCCGCAGCCTGGCGCGATTGGGTTTTGTTCTTCCTGCGCGCCGTAGCAGAACAGTCGAGAGATACTATTGTCCGAGCGAAGAAGTATAATTCTCGTCTGCCAAATTATACCTTACTATGATTGCATTACCACTTAGAGGCGGTTATGCTGCGTATGGGGTGGAACAAACTAGGCCCGCATGAAGTATAAATGTCTCGCAGGAGCAGGCAATTGTTTCAATACAGAAAGAACCCTCATCTCTACGAAATCAACGCCGCAGCCTGGCTATTTGAGTTATCACAAAAGCGCGGAAAGAAGATGACTCTCGGAGATGTCTCAACCGAAGAATGGGACAAACTGAAAGAGTTAGGCTTCGATCTCGTCTGGCTGATGGGCGTCTGGAAGCGCAGCCAGGCCGGGCGAAAAGTATTTCAAGAGGCGGAAGAATACTATCCTCTTTATGAATCGGCTCTGCCTGGATGGACTGAAGAAGATGTCATCGGCTCGCCTTACTCTATTCAAGCCTACGAGCCCGATCCATTAATCGGCAATTGGGAAGAACTCGATAGAACGCGCCGGGAGCTAAACAATCGCCGAATGGGGCTTATTCTCGATTTCGTTCCCAATCACACCGGGCCCGATCACCTCTGGGTTAAGCGATGCCCTGAGTATTACATTCAAGGGAGCGAAGAGGATTACCGGAGGGGCCCCTCTGGATTTTTTCCTATTAAACATAAAACCAGGACGCCCTACATAGCAAAGGGAAGGGACCCCTTCTTCCCTCCCTGGCCGGATACAGTTCAACTCAATTACTTCAACCCTAAAACGCGCTCAGCGTTGATAAGGCAGTTAAAGAAGATAGCTCAGCATTGCGACGGCGTGCGCTGCGATATGGCAATGCTTGTTCTGAACGAAATCTTTGAAAGGACCTGGGGCCGGGCTCTGAAAGGTTATCAACCGCCGGAGCGAGAGTTCTGGACTGAAGCAATCTCAGCAGTTCCAGGGCTCATCCTCATAGCCGAAGCTTACTGGGATAAAGAATGGGCGCTCCAACAATTAGGCTTTGATTATGTCTACGATAAGAGGCTTTATGATCGGCTGCAAGCTCCCGCTTATGATGTCTACCTTCACTTGAAAGCAGATATGGATTTTCAGAGGAGATTGGCGCGCTTCATTGAGAATCACGATGAGCCGAGGAGCGCCGCCATCTTTGATAAAGACAGGCTCAAAGCAGCGGCCACGCTGGTTGCCACTCTAGCGGGTTTGAGGTTCTATCATCACGGCCAATTAGAAGGGAAGAGAATTCGTATGCCTGTGCAACTTCGCAGGGCCAGAGATGAGGAGCCTGATAGGGAGCTAAATGAGTTTTATCGCAGATTGCTTTCGATCACCGACGCAGACGCTTTCCACAATGGGAGCTGGCAGCTTGAGGAGGTCACTTCCGCCTGGGATGACAGCTTTCACAACTTGATTGGGTACACCTGGAGGTCAGAGGACAGATTCAAGCTGGTGGTTGTGAACTTGAGCCCGCGCCGGTCGCAGGGAAGGGTCCCTCTCACAAAGGGAATCAGCGATGATAAAGATTACATCCTTGTTGATGAGCTAAATGATAAAAGCTATCTGCGAAGTGGAAGGGAGATGATCCATCCGGGGCTGCATGTAATACTTGAAGGATACGGCGCTCACATCTTTGATCTGTCTCCAAGTTAATACTGTTTCGGTTTGAAATCGGACCACGCGGAAGCAGCCCCGGGCGCCTTTGATTGATTTGAGCTTGGACCAAAATGGGTTCGTAATCAAACTCCAGACGGCATTAGTTCAGGCGGTTTTGAGGACGCAAGAACTTCGGGCGCGAGAGCGCCCTCAAAAGCTGTGACAGGCAGAGCGTTGAGCCGGTTGGGTGAACCCCGCCCGGTGCCCATACTATGGAGTGCTATGGAGTGCGGCGACTTGTCGCCGCTTTTCTTTCTTTGGAGTCTACCGCCTGCGCAAAGAGAGCGTCTATCTGCTCTTGTGCGGCGACTTGTCGCCGCTTTTCTTTCTTTGGAGTGCGGCGACTTGTCGCCGCTTTTCTTTCAAATCGAAAGCGGTGACAAGTCACCGCACTCCAAAATCTCTAAAAGTCATCTACAACCTCAATCTTATCTATTTTGAAGCTGTAAATTGTTTTGACCGTGGCAGGCGCAGCAACTCGCTCAAACCATGCTGCAGAACACCAACGATATTGATTGGCGACAGTGACAAGGCCGTGTTTGACAGCATTCTGATGGACGTAATTGAGCCGCGCCAGATAAGACCGTTCATAAGTCAATCGCGTATCCCAGAAGTTATACCAAACCCTGCGTCTAGCCACTCCATCCATTCGATTCAATTCTCGCGCTGTATCTGCGTGCAGATGTGTCAATAACTTTTTCAGGTTTGCTGAGTTTTCTTGGCTACGTGCCACGAAATGGTAATGATTAGAAAAGACTGCCCATGCCTCCAATTGCCAGTGATACTTTTTTGCCAACGACAACAATTGATCTTCCAGAAAGGTCAGTTTTTCAGGGGTTTTGAACAGGTGCTCTTTATACATTGTCCCGGCTGTCACCATATAAATGCCATCATTGTTCAAGCGATGCACAGGAGCGTGCGGCCAATCCTTATGATGTTCCGGCATAAATCGTATCTCCTTTTGGAGTGCGACGACACGCTCGTCGCTTTTTATTGCAATTCGATTCAAAAGCGGTGACAAGTCACCGCACTCCATAAATTTCACCTTGCTTTTTACCGCAAGCTAAAAGCGGTGACAAGTCACCGCACTCCATAAATTTCACCTTGCTTTTTACCGCAAGCTAAAAGCGGTGACAAGTCACCGCACTCCATAAATTTCATCTTGCTTTTTACCGCAAGCTAAAAGCGGTGACAAGTCACCGCACTCCATAAATTTCATCTTGCTTTTTACCGCAAGCTAAAAGCGGTGACAAGTCACCGCACTCCAAAATTACTCACCCCCGCTGTACGATGACGGTTATAAACCCATGCTTCAAGAGTGCGTGCCCACTGACGTGGCCCGATTACTGGCACAGCTTTGCCGTTCAACATGGGCAATACTGATTGCTCGTCTGCTGTAAGCAATACCCATAGACCATTTTTCGCTGTGGCTATAAGTGTGGCTATAGACACTTACGGCCACCGCGATGGTGGCCGTAAGTTGTTGTTTTATTGGTGCGCCCGGCACGACTCGAACGTGCGACCTTTTGGTTCGTAGCCAAACGCTCTATCCAACTGAGCTACGGGCGCATAATGCCTATAAACACCGCTCTCAAAGAGAGGTTTAAGGATACTATCACGACCTACTTTTGTCCAGTGGGTTATCTCGACTTTTGTCCATTTCTAGCTCCGCCAGAAATGGACAAAGAGGCTGAAAATCTCATTCGCAGATGCGAGACAGCAGCGCAACCTTTCGCGCCTCAGCCGAAATCATAAAACTCTCGCGGGCGCGGCTACTCGGTGCTCGCTTTCAATAAAATCCTTTATCCTGCGATATATCCCATCCGCGTCCAGTCCATACTTGGCATAAAGCAATTTCGGGCTGCCGTGAGGCAAGATCACATCAGGCAAACCTAAACGCATCACTCGCGTCGTGCTGTGGCCGTGCTGTTCCAGCAGCTCCATCACCGCACTGCCGAAGCCGCCCGCTAAATAGTGATCCTCTACGGTGACTATACGGCTGTGCGAGCGCGCCAGGGCCATTATCAAATCGGCGTCGAGAGGCTTGACGAATCGCGCATTGACTACAGTTGCATTGATCCCCTGCTGAGCCAGCTTCTCTGCCGCGCGCAGTGATGGATAGACCATCGCGCCTATCCCTAAAATAGCAATCTCGCTGCCTTCGCGGACGATCTCCGCTTTGCCGATCTCAAGCAGGCGAAGCTCGTCATCAAGTGGGGCCCCTACGCCGGAACCGCGAGGATAGCGCACCGCCGTCGGATGCGGAGTCTCAATCGCCGTCTTCAACATGTGACGCAACTCGTTCTCATCCTTGGGGGCCATAACGACCATATTGGGCATCGGGCGCAAGTAGGCGAAATCAAATACGCCATGATGTGTGGGGCCATCGGCCCCGACAAGCCCGGCGCGGTCCAGAGCGAATGTTACCGGCAGATCCATCAAGCAGACATCGTGATAGATCTGATCATAAGCCCGCTGCAAAAAGGTTGAATAGATTGCTGCAATCGGCTTGATCCCCTCTGTAGACAGCCCGGCAGCAAAGGTCACTGCATGCTGCTCGGCGATGCCTACATCATAAGTGCGATCGGGAAATGCCTCCATCACTTTATTGAGCCCGGTGCCATCGGGCATGGCAGCAGTAATAGCAACGATGCGCTCATCTTGCTCCATCAGCTCAATGACGGTTTTAGAGAAGACCGAAGTATAGGTCGGCGCAGTAGACGGCTCTTTGATGAATCTTCCCGTTGAAATCTCAAACGGCGATGTGCCGTGCCAGAGGTAAGGATCCTTCTCGGCAGGCTCGTATCCTTTGCCTTTCTTCGTCAGAACGTGAATCAGCACAGGATGGGTCTCTTTCTTGGCCTCCTCAAAGATGTTCAGAAGGGCCTTGATGTCATGTCCGTTGATGGGGCCCTTGTAGCGCAACCCCAGCTCTTCTGCCAGGACGCCGGGCACAAAAGCGCGCGAGATAGCATCTTTGAGCTTCTTGGCGCTCTTGAACATTATGTCGCCAACAGCAGGGATGGATCTCAGTATCTCTTCAATTTCGGCTTTAATCTCGTTATATGATTGCCCGCCGCGAATGCGGTTCAAATAGCCGGCTACGGCGCCAACATTGGGCGCGATGGACATCTCATTATCATTGAGCACGATGATCAGCCGCTTCTGGAGGTGGCCCGCTTGATTGATGGCCTCCATCGCCATTCCCGCCGTCAGTCCCCCATCACCGATAATCGCTACTACGTGATAATCCTCTCCCAGTTGATCGCGCGCCGTTGCAATGCCCAGCGCAGCCGAGATGGATGTCCCGGCATGGGCAGCATTGAAGACATCGTAGATCGACTCTTCGCGGCGCAAAAATCCCGACAGCCCATCGTACTGGCGAATGGTCGGGAATTGATCGCGCCTGCCGGTCAGTATTTTGTGAGCATAAGCCTGGTGCCCAACATCCCAGATCAGGCGGTCGCGCGGAGTGTCGAAAGCGTAATGCAGAGCTATCACAAGCTCTACTGCACCGAGGCTCGCGCCTGTGTGGCCGCCGAGTTTGGAGAGCACCTCTATCATATACTCTCTTACTTCATCTGCCAGTTGGGGGAGTTTAGAAACCGGGAGATTGCGCAAATCCTTCGGGTCATTGATAGTTTTCAGTAGATTCATAGCTTTTCAGATACACTCAAGCCCAACAAATTTTCCGGTGGGGCATCTCCTGATGATATTGTCTGAACTTTTAAGATCCTCGATTAATAACAAAGTAAGCAATAGCTTGAAGCATTTTGGTGTCTCTGTCAAGGGTCTGCAAGGCGGCAATCGCTTCATCGATCAGCCTTGCAGCATGCTCGCGCGATGCATCGACGCCGTAGATAGCAGGATAGGTAGCTTTGTTGACTGCTTGATCTTTGCCTGCTGTTTTGCCAAGCTCCTGGCTGGTTGCCAGACGGTCCAGTAGATCATCTGTGATTTGAAATGCCAGTCCGATCTTTTCTCCGTAGACGGTTAGAACCTCGATCTCATCATCGCTTGCGCCGCCTGCTATTGCGCCGCATCTTACCGAAGCGCGGATCATCGCGCCTGTCTTGCTGCGATGAATATAATCGAGCGTCGCTTTATCTGTCTCTTTGCCCTGCGACTCAAGGTCAACCACCTGGCCGCCGATCAGCGCATTGACGGTTCCGGCAGCAGCGGCAAGCTCGGCTATGAGGCGGATCTTGCGACCGAGCAGCGCCTCTTCCACATTCATTTCGGCAAGCGCCTGAAAAGCTCGCGTCAGCAGGGCATCTCCGGCAAGCAATGCGATTGCTTCGCCGAAAACTTTGTGACAGGTAGGCCGTCCACGGCGCATATCATCGTTGTCCATTGCCGGCAGATCATCATGAATGAGCGAGTAGGTATGAATCATCTCGATAGCGCAAGAGAGGGGCATTATCAGATCAGTATCGGCGCCGAACATCTCTCCGGTTGTGATTGTCAGCGTTGGCCGCAGACGTTTGCCCCCGGCAAACAGGCTGTAGCGCATTGCGCGGTGAATAATTTCCGGGTAGGCCTCCTGGCCTGGGACCAGGCGGTCGAGCCAGAGATTCACTTGCTCGCTGCAACGTTGTAGATGAGAACGGATGTCTACTCCCACTTCATCCCAGTCCTTTGTGAAATCAGATTTGCCAGCTCCCATCCATCTCTGTAGCCGCTGGGAGCAAAGCTTATCTTCTTCTTGCCGGCATCAACGATAAATATCTGATGAGTCAGCACCCTGGTTCGACTCCGCTCTGCTCGCAGAGCCTGGATCTTTTCCCAGGCGATCCGGCGCGATCTAAAAGTGCTCTGCTGTTCAATGCCTCTTGCGCTAATCGTTATGTTCTTTCTGGCAATGCTCCAACCCAGACTCGCCAGCAGCAAGCCGGTAAGCCCGGATGGGAGGGTCATCAGCAGATTGCCCGATGCCAGTAGAACGATTGACGCAATGATAAGCATGAGGCCGGGAAGGCTGAGGAAGAGAGCGAATCGGGTCTTAACTACGAATTCACGTTCGCGGATAATGATCGGCGCGGCAGAAACGATTGTAGGCGGAGCGATGGTAACTTCAGGCAGGTCGCCGGACAGTCGGGCGGAGACGGCAGGCGCAGCCGTGTGATTGTCCGATAGGGCCAGTGTTTTCAGCGGAGATGTTTCAAACTCGATCTGTAGCTGTGGGCCCCCAACGCCAAACTCAATGACGTCGCGGCTGCGCAGTCGTATGGCGCGAATGCGCTGGCCGTTGACGAATGTCCCATTAGTGCTGCCAAGATCGCGCAAAGTGAAGTTGGCCCCATCGAAGCTTATCTCGGCATGCAGGCGTGAGGCGCGCGTGTCATAGATCCCAAGACGAATGTCGCTCGATGGCTCGCGGCCAATCTTTATGATCGGGGATTCAAAACTCTCGCGCTCGCCTTCTCTGGCGCCTTTCAAATGAGTGACCGTTATGCGCATGTCAGGCTTCTATCGTCTATCCTAACTTTTACAAAGCCGAATAGTCACTACTCTTCATGATCTTCAAAAGGCAATGTGCTGAGCGCGCCGTCCTCGCCTCTCATCAGCAGCTCGACTTTGCGCTCCGCCTCATCAAGTCTCTTCTGACACTCGCGCGCCAGCCCGATGCCGCGCTCGAAAAGCTCTAACGAGCGTTCGAGAGGAAGATCGCCTGCCTCTAATTGTGTGACAATCTCTTCCAGCTCAATGAGCGAACTCTCAAAATCTTTTGATTGGGCCATAATATTATCTCGTTGCCAAATTAGATATGTTATTGTTTCACGCAGTTGATCTCGCCTTCTGCAACCTTCACGCGCAACCGCTCGCCGCTCCTGACTTGATCAGCGCGTTTGACTATCTCTCCCGCTTCATCCCAGACAATAGCATAGCCGCGAATCAGCACTGAGAGCGGGCTGAGAGCGTCGAGTTTACTTGCCGCTACGGCGAAGCGCTGGCGCGCAGCGTCAAGCGCCGAGCGAGCGGCGGCGCTAAGCCGGCTCTCATAGATTTGAGCTGCTGCTTTTCTATTTGCCAGTATCCGACGCAAGTCAACCGCAGCGAGGCGCCGTTCAATCTCCGATTGTCTGGCGCAGTTGTTTTGCAGATTGCGCCTGAGCGCGCTCTCCATGCGATAAGCGCATTCGTCTAACTTCTGACTGAGGGTATAAAGCTTTGAGCGAGTATCGCTGAAAGCGCGGCTGCTGGTCAGATCAGAGACTCGCGCTCGCAGCTCCATCAATCGGATCTGCATTGCGCGGCGCAGGTCGGTTGCCAGCCCTTGCATGCGAGCGCAAAGCTCATCCCGCGCTGTTGCCACCTGCTCGGCTGCGGCTGAGGGAGTGGGCGCGCGAAGATCGGCTACGAAATCGGCGATAGTGAAATCGGTCTCGTGCCCTACGGCAGAGATCACCGGAATGCGCGAATTGAAGATAGCTCGCGCTACTATCTCTTCATTGAATGCCCAGAGGTCTTCGATGGATCCGCCACCGCGCCCGATGATGATCACATCGACATCATCGCATTCGTTGAGCATCTCTATTGATCGGGCAATCTCTTCGGCTGCGCCATCGCCCTGCACCCGCGCAGGCGCAATGAGGATGTCTATGCTTTCATTGCGGCGCTTGAGCACGCGCAATATGTCCCTTATTGCTGCTCCCGCCGGCGAAGTCACGACGCCTATCTTGCGCGGGAGCAGAGGCAGCGGGCGCTTGCGCTCAGGATCGAAGAACCCCTCTGCCGCCAGCCTATTTCTCATCTGCTCGAAGGCCAGTTGCAGCGCCCCTATTCCTATCGGCTCGATGAACTCTACCAGGAGCTGATATTCGCCACGCGGCTCATAGACTGAAAGGCGGCCACGCACACGAACAGCCATGCCATCTTCAGGCAGAAAGCGGATGTAATAATTATTCATTCGGAAACAGGCAGCGCGAATGGATGCGCCACTGTCTTTGAGCGTGAAGTACCAGTGGCCTGATGAATGGCGTTTGAAGTTCGAGATTTCCCCTTCGACCCACAGGTCTGCAAAGCCCCTCTCGATCAGAGTCTTTATTTCCAGCGTAAGCTCTGAGACACTGATGGGGCGGCGCTGAGCAAATAGGGATTCTGAGACCGAGAATGACATCGCAGCTAATACTAACACTGCCTCGTCTTACCGTTCAAGCTTCAGTAAATCTCCCTCAGAGAGCAGAAGGCAGTAAGCTGCTGCGGCCCGCCAACATGCTGTTTTCATTATTCGTCCGACGCCCAAAGCGTTCTACGTTCGATGTTCGACGTTCGACGTTGGAAACGTCCGCAACGTCCGATGTCTGTACGTCCTACGTCCGACGCCCAAAACGTTCTACGTTCGATGTTCTACGTTCTACGTTGAGAATAAAACGTCGAACGTCGAACGGACGTTCTACGTTGAGAATAAAACGTCGAACGTCGAACGTCGAACGTCGAACGTATAGAGGCCGTCGGGCGTTGCGGACATAGGACGTTTCTGTCTCCGCGTCGTCGCGTCCCTCTACTCTCTCTTTCCCGTTGCTTTTTACTAATCTCACTGAGCTTAGTTCTCGAATAGTGTATCAGGGAGTGGATTGATTGGGGTTTAGTAGAGTTCTGTCATTGCTTAACCGGTATATAAGGTAAAGCTGTTGCAGGCAACCCAAAATGCAACTTTTTCTTCGATAGATCGTCTAGTTGTGTTAGAGTCATGAAAGGAGTTTACAGGAAGTGCTTATCAGTTCTGAGCTGAAGGAAGGACACGGCTTGATCTCGACGGCGGCAAAGCTGGAGCGATTGCAATCTTCAATTGAAACAGCAGTCCGTGGCAAAAGTGAGATAGTAAAACTGGCGATTGTAACACTATTAGCCAATGGCCACCTTCTCATAGAGGATGTGCCCGGAGTTGGCAAGACCACACTGGCGCAGGCAATGGCGCGGTCACTCGATTGCTCGTTTCAGCGCATTCAATTCACAAGCGATCTATTGCCGGCAGACATAGTGGGCCTCTCGGTCTACAATCAGCGGATCGGAGATTTCGAGTTCAAACCCGGCCCGATCTTTACCAATATTGTGCTGGCCGACGAGATCAACCGAACTACACCTAAGACACAGAGCTGCCTGCTTGAAGCAATGGCCGAAGGGCACGTAACAGTAGAGAATCAGACTTACGAATTGCCCCGACCGTTCATCGTTCTGGCAACGCAAAATCCGATTGAGCATCACGGAACCTATCCCTTGCCTGAATCGCAACTGGATCGCTTCATGATGCGCCTGCGCATTGGCTACCCTGAACTGACCGACGAAAAGCAGATCCTTCGCAGCCAGATGCTCAATAATCCTCTGGATGAGATCATCCCGGTAATGAGTAATGAGACGGTGATAGACCTTCAACACGAAGTGAAGAAGGTGAATGTTGATGAATCGCTGATTGATTACTTGATGCGCATAGTCAACTCGACTCGCAGATCAGAGATGCTCGATCTGGGCGTGAGCCCGCGCGGTAGCCTGCAACTGCTCCGCGCAGCTCAGGCGCTGGCATTCGTGGAAGATCGAGACTACTGCATCCCCGATGATATTAAACGTTTGGTCATTCCGGTATTCGCCCATAGAATTGTTGTCAGCGCCCACTACTCAAGCAACCTGCGCCGCAGCGATGAGGCAGAGGTGGTGCTTTCAGAGATTCTCAAGACCGTAGATGTGCCCATCTGAGAGGCTGGACGGCGGTGAATTCTAAAACTATAAAAGCCTGGCGCAATGTTCTGTTTGCGCTCTTTTTGATCGGCGCAGCGCTCATCTCTGCGCTTGCCTCGGCGGTATTCTCTGCAATGGGGGCCAATGAACTCTCTATGGCGACGGCGATTCTGGCGCTGTTATTGGCCCTGCTGATTGCAGTGACAGTTGTGCCCAGGCTCGCTCATCGCGCCAAACTGGAACTGCTTTTCTTGCCGATTCAGATCCAGATAACCAATTCAGGCTGGTTCTTTCTGGCAGTCACCACCATCGTCGGTTTTGCTGCGGTAAATGCCGGAAATAATCTCCTCTACTTGATCTTTTCAATACTGATCGCAGTGATCTTTGCTTCCAGCATAATCTCGCGGCTGAGCTTGCGCGACATCTCGATAAAACTTCGGATTCCCGATCACATATTTGTTGGCGAGCCTACTATAGTGAGCGTAACCGCCGTCAATCATAAGCGATTTATACCGTCATTTTCATTACTGGTCGAGGCAGAATCGACGAGAAGAACCAGACGCGCCGCTGAGAGCGGCAGAGCCAGAAGATGGTTCCGCTGGCTGAGCGAAAAGAACGAGCAATTGAATAAGATCGCCTATTTCACCCTGCTTCCCGGCAACAGTCAGGTGCGCCAGTATTCCCGCCAGGTATTCGATAAACGAGGGAAGTACCATATCAGCGGTTTCAGGATAAGCACCAGGTTCCCGACCGGCTTTTTCAAACGATCGCGCCACGTTGACGCTTCAGGCGAGCTGGTGGTCTATCCCAGGCCTCGGCCGGTAGACGATTTCTTCCATCTCCTGCCGATGCTCGCCGGGAGATTCGAGAGCCGATTTCGCGGGGGGACCAGCGCCGATCTGTACGGCATCAGGCAGTACATCCCAAGCGATCACATGCGAAACATAAACTGGAAGGCTACGGCTAAATCATCGCAATTGATGGTGCGCGAATTCACGCGAGAGGATGAATGGAAGGTCAACTTAGTCTTCGACACATCACTGCCGCAATCGCCAACGGAGGATTTCGACGCCAAATTTGAGCGGGCAATAACATTTGTGGCTTCGCTGGCGAGCCACTTCATCCGAGAAGGTTCCGAAGTGAGATTGATCACGCCGTCTGATATTCTGCCTTACGCTGCCGGGCAGGGTCAGCTTTACCGGATACTGGGGACGCTGGCTGTGCTTGAGCCGGAGGATTTCAGCTCCAGGGCTAAGCGGCAGAATTCAACCGTGTCATGGTGGTTGTATGACGAGCTGCCAGCGCTTCACGATGACAGGCATTTTAAGATCATCGTTACATCAGCGCCGAAGGGCTCAATTCCGGCCAGCCTGTGGCGCTCGGCACACGTGATCTATCTGGAGGATCTGTGAGGCTGTGAGATGGCATTTGACGCTTACTTCAAGCTATCTTCCTACTGCCTGATTGCGACAGGGTTCATTGCGCTGGCGCTGACCGGGCGCGTGGACCTGTTCTCAGTAGTCCTCTACTCAGGGGCGCTGATATGGAGCTATGCATCAGAGCGGCCGAGGTCGAAGCTGCGCCTCCCTGGGCTAATAACCAAACTGGCCCCCATCCTCTACCTGCCCATAGTTCCCCTCGATCTATATCTACTGAGCCGCTCGCCTATCAGCGCGTTGATTCACTTCACCCTGTTTATGTCCATCCTCAAGCTATTTCAGGAGAAGCAAGACAGGGATTGGCTCTGGCTCTATGTGATCGCTCTATTTGAAATTCTCCTGGCCGCCGGTTTGACTCTGGATCAGAGTTTTCTGGCGTCTATTCTGGCATTTGGTTTCTTCTCCATTTCGACTCTGGCGGCATTTGAGATAAGGAAGGCGCGCGCCCAGGTAAACAGCATCGAGAAGACAGAAATGCTTACAGGGGGGCCGCGCTCAGGCCGGCGACTCCACAGCGTGCGCTATCTGGTGGGAGCCTCACTAGCGCTGATGATTCTCATCACCGCGCTGGCAATGCCTATCTTCTTCGCTCTGCCGCGCTTCGGAGCAGGCTGGTTGGGCCAATCGTTTGCCAACACTCAAGTGCTCACCGGGTTTTCAGATACAGTCAAGTTGGGAGATGTAGCGCGAATCAAACAGGACTCCAGGGTTGTCATGCGGGTCAGGGTCGAAGGGGCCCCCCAGGGCGCTTACCTGAGATGGCGCGGAGTGACGCTCGATTACTACTTCAACGGCCGGTGGATCAATTCGCATAGCCAACCTATGACCGAGGCGCCGCGCGGGCGCAGTGGAGTCTTTGAATTACAGACTATCCAGAGCGTGGATGATGCGCTCAGCGCGGTCAAGCAAACTTTTTATGTCGAGCCGCTGAATCGGTCTAATATCTTCGCTGCCGGGAAAGTGCTGGCAATCGACAGCAAGAACTTCGATCTGTACAGAGATGGCGCGGGCACACTCATATCATCTACTACCTCGCGCAAATCATATATCGCTTATTCTGACATCTCTACTCCATCGGAACGGGAACTTGCGTCGGAGCTATCTAACAGTTATCCGGCGGATATCTCTCGAACTTATTTGCAACTGCCGACCCTTGATCCGCGCATTGGCGAATTAGCCCGCCAGATCACTGCCGCAGCCAGGGGCCCCTACGAGAAGGCTCGCGCAATCGAGCGCTACTTGAAGACGAAATACGATTACACTCTTGAACTCAACCGGACAGATAGCGGCGATCCGGTTGCGGATTTTCTCTTCAACACGCGGGCTGGCCACTGCGAGTATTTCGCTTCGTCAATGGCGCTGATGCTGCGCAGCATCGGTATACCATCACGCATTGTCAATGGCTATCAGATGGGCGAGTACAACATGGTTGGGGACCTTTACACCGTGCGTCAGAAGGATGCCCATTCCTGGGTTGAAGCTTACTTTTCCAGAAGCGACGCCTGGATTGAATTCGATCCAACTCCTGCGGCCGGCATCAATTCTTATTCAGACAGCTATTGGAGCCGGTTGGGGAAACTGGCCGAAGCTTTTGAATTCTTCTGGCTGGAGTATGTCGTGTCCTTTGACGCTCAGGAGCAAATCTCGCTGATGCGCGACATACAGATCCGCGCGTTCAATTTAAGAGAGGCATTGGTTGAGATATATCAGGGCCTGGCCGTCACTCTGCTGGGTCTGGTAAATCGCGGCTGGGGGCGGGATGGGCTTTTATGGCGGGCGGTAACCGGCAGCGCAATTCTCGCGCTGATGCTGGCAGCAAGTCTCTTCTTGCTGTGGTGGAGAAAGCAGTTGATTCTCACCGGTTATGGTGGATTGTGGAGCTGGGTTGTCAGCTTACTGCGCCAGCGCGCTCCGCAGCAATCGGCAATAATTTTTTACAATCAGATGCTCCTGATGCTATTGCGGCGGGGAATTGAGCGCCGCGCCGATCAGACTCCGCAGGAATTTGCTGCTCAAGTCGGTCTGCCGGAAGTTAAAGAAGTGACCGAGATTTACAACCGTACCCGCTTCGGCCAGGCAAGCCTAAGCGCCCTTGACCTGAAACGAGTGCAGTGGTTGTTGAGGGAGATTAAGCGAAAGCTAAAATGATTTTGCACGTTCTATGTTCTATATCCGTCCGATGTCCGACGTCGGTTTTGCTTACGGACGTCGGACGTAGGACGTACAGACGTAGGACTTATATTCGACGTAGGACGTGGGCAGTTCGGACGTTATTGCTTAGCTCAAATTAATACTTCCTGATTACCGCTATAACCACTCCTTGAATGCGCACTTTGGACGGATCGACAAATATAGGCTGCAAGCTCTCATTAGCCGGTTGCAGGCGAATATGGTTCTTTTCTCGATATAACTTCTTGACGGTTACTTCATTATCCTCGATCAGCGCTACTACAGTCTGGCCATTCTCAGCAGTTTCGCGGGCTTCGACAATGATAATATCGCCGTCTCGAATATGCTCTTCGATCATTGAATTACCGACTACTCTCAGCGCATAGGTTTCGCGTTTGCCGAGGAGGTTAGGTGGGATAGCAATCATTTCATCCGACCGGATGGCCTCAATCGGCCTGCCTGCTGCGATCTTTCCCGCCAGTGGAACTTCAATTGCGCCTGTCTCCTGTTTCTGATAGATCAATTGCACCAGCGCGTTACGTTTGCCTCGCGCAATCAGCCCTGCGCGTTCAAGCGCCACCAGATATTTGTGCACCGTCGCCGGCGAAGAGAACCCGAATCGTCGGGCTATATCCCGGATAGTTGGCGAATAGCCGTGCTTCTCAATGAATTGCTTCAGGAATTGGTAAACTTCGCGCTGGCGCTGAGTGATAACTCTATTCATATATTTATTCAAAAGCGATTAACCGACAAGGCGAAATGTAGGCGGAAAAGATTGATCTGTCAAGAAGGATCTGCTCACAGACTTTGACTTGTTTGGCGTTACTTGACGCGGCGGGCACGGCCCTCAGATTCTTTTGATCTCGTAATAATGCGGCGGAGCAAGCAAGGCAACAAGTTGGTTGGGGTAATCATAAACATAGATCCGACTCAGCTTTTTCTGCGGGATATAACGCACGTGCGGCAGCTCGTCAGGGTGCTTCTCGCGGGCCAGGCGTTCGACCTCTTGAGGAGTTTCCGCGACAAATAATTCTCCACCCGCAGCAGCAACATAGCGTCCACGATAACGTTGATAAACCTCAAGCTCTTCAACGTGCTCGTTGAACCATAACAGATTGCGCCTGGCCTGCTCAAACAAGCGCGCCAGTTCCGGCGTCATAGGTTGTTCTTCGATAATCACCGGCTTGTCCATAGCAAAATAATACTCAGTTGTTAATAGCCAGGTCAATTGGCAGTCGAAAACATTTCACTGGTCATGTCCACATTTGTCTTATAAAATAGTCGCACATTGACAACAAACATACAGCCGTAGCGATCCGGTTGCTGATTGTACACACCATCAGCAAGCTGGCCGCTACGGCTGTGCGATAAGTTGCTATACACTTTCAAAGGAGAAAGCCTTATGAGACCCCCCTCGATCGTTATGGTTTTAACTCTGCTGATTGCTGTAGTCCTGACGGGCTGGCAACAGGCCACTGCTTCTAACTTCAGTCTCCACCAGTCAAGCGCTCGATCTGAGACCAAACAGGCTAAAAGTGACCAGGCCAAAGCGGCTGCGCCGCGATTCAGGGCCACCAAAGCGGAAATAAAAAAGGCCCAGGAGATTCTCAAGCAGAAGGGCCTCTATTCAGGCGAGATCAGCGATAAGCTGAATGCCGATGTGCGAGCGGCAATCAGGAAGTTTCAGCAAGACAATGGCCTCAAAGCGACGGGTACCCTCAACCGCGAGACGCTGGAAAAGTTAGGGGTGCCTATATCGGAGCGCAAAAGCAAATCGGCCAAACCGCCGGCGAAGTCTTGATGCGTTCTACGTTCTATGTTCTACGTTGAACATCGAACGTAGAACATAGAACATGAAAAGATGAGTTTCCCTGGACAGCTTCACCGATTATTCCTGCTATTTCTTCTCTCCGCAACATTGCTTGTCGGGGCCGCGCTGGCGCAATCGAAAGAGGGCCCTGCCACAGGTAAGGCTATTAGCGCCGGCGAAGTCGAGCAGCTTATAGCTCGTCTATCCGATGGGCAGACGAGCGCCCGCATTGAAGCAATCGTTGCGCTTGGGCAATCAGGAGATAAGCGCGCAGTTGAGCCGCTTCTCGCTCTGCTGAGAGATTCAACCGAGCCGGTTCGCGCCGAAGCTATCGTTGCGCTGGGCAAGCTGGGCGACGAGCGTGCGCTGGAGCCGTTGCTCCTGGCTCTTAAAAGCGATGATTGGTTTATTCGCGGCAAGGCTGCTGTTGCCCTCGGCGAGCTGCGCAACCGATCTGCCTTTGAATTGCTATTAGCCGGACTTAAAGATGAACATTGGTTCGTGCGCGCTTGTGCGACTAAAGCTTTGACTAATTTGAATGATGCGCGCGCCATCGAGCCGTTTATTGCGCTGCTCAAAGACAAAGATTTCTACACGCGGGCCAGAGCGGTAAGCGCGCTTGGCCAATTCACCGATGCCCGCGCTTCCGACGCTCTGGTAGAGCTGCTTGCGGACAAAGAAGAGCTTGTTCGCAGAAGCGCTGCTCAGGCGCTGCGCAATTTTAAGAATCCACGCGCATTCGATCTTCTCATTGCTCTGCTCAAGGATCAAGATCCACTCACCCGCAGAAGCGCCGCCGACGCTTTAGGAGAGCTGGGGGACAAACGAGCAGTGGGGCCCCTCAAAGTGGCGTTGACAGACTACGCTAATTCCTGGGTAGTGGCTGCGGCGCTGGTGAAACTGGGAGAGCTACAATATTTTGATCTTGTCTCTCAGGCGCTTGAAATCGACGATCGGAGAGAACGCAAGAGCGCCATTGCCACGATGGCCGAGATCAAAGACAAACGCAGCGTAGAGCGCCTGTCCGCGCTGCTTGAGGATCAAGACCGGACGATACAGATCGCAGCAATAGAGGCGCTGTCGAAGCTCGGCGACCAGGGGGCCCTTACATCGCTTATTCCGCTCCTCAAAAATGAGAACGCTTCCTTGCGTGTAGCGGCAGTTCAGGCGATTGGCAGAATTGGAGACGATCAGGCGGTTGCGCCGCTGGTCGAATCGCTTAAATCTGAAGCGAGCCAAGAGGTAACCGAGGCTATAACCGAAGCGCTCGTCCGCTTCAACGACAGACGCCTTCACAAGATGCTCCTTTCTGCTTATCGAGATAATCGAGGTCAGGTCCGGCCCGCCGTCGCTTACGCTCTGGAAAAACTCGGCCTGGCAACAGAACAGATGAGCGCGCGGTTAAAAGACAGTTCTGCTCACTGGGAGGCGCGCGCCGAAGCGGCAGACATTATGGCAAGCACTGCCGGGCTGGAGGCGGCTGATAATTTAGTCGCAATCTATAAAGACAAAAGGGAACCCGAAGCCTTGCGCATCCGCGTGGCTCAGGCGCTCAGCAAACTGAAAGATGTCCGCCTCAGCGAAGCGCTCACCGGCGTTTTGAAAGATCAGAGCGAGAGCGAGAATATGCGAGCGTCGGTGATTGCTATTCTCGGCAATCAGGGCAACCGTCACGCGCTTGAGCCTTTGCTCGGATTGCTCGCCGACAAAAGCGGGCGTCTTCGCGCCGCGGCTGCTACTGCGCTGGGCCAGATTGGAGACAAGAGAGCAGTCGAGCCGCTCCTGGCGCGGCTTGATGAGAAGGACGCGCAAGCGCGGGCAAGCGTGCGCAGCGCGTTGGAGCGCCTCGGCGTCAGCGTCGAGCTGATGGCTCAGGCGCTCAAACAGAAAGACTGGCAGGCGCGCGAAGAGGCTGTGACTGTCTTAGGAAAACTGGGCGACGGGCGCGCAATTGGGCCCCTGATCGCTGCATTGCGAGATGAAAATCCGCGCGTGCGAATTTCAGCTGCCAACTCGCTGGGAAGGCTTGCTGACAGGCGCGCAGTCGAGCCGCTCCTGGCTGCTTTGCGGGATGTCAACTCAGGAGTGCGCGCAGAAGCGGCGGTTGCGCTGAGCAAACTGAAAGATCCCCGCGCCATAGCAGAACTGATCAATGCGCTCAGAGATAGAGATGAAAACGTTAGCTCTCGCGCCGCCGATGCGTTGAGCGGCATGGCGGATGTGGCTGCCGGCGCAATACTGGCGCAGCTTCTGATAGCCTCTAAAGATCCCAATTGGGTTGTCCGCGCGCGGGCAATCGAGGTGCTGGGCAATACCGGCGCAAAAGAGGCAGTGGAGCCGCTCGTTGCTGCCCTCGCCGATCAAAATACCGTAGTCCGTTACTACGCAATCAAGGGGCTCGGTCGCATTGGGGCCCCGGCAGTCGCGCCGTTGATTGAGCTTGTCAAAGAGAGAGGGGGCGTGGCGCGCTATGCCGCTGCTCAGGCGTTGAGCCAGATCGGCGCATCTGCTGTTGAACCTGTCATTGCGCTACTCAAAGAGTCCGATGGACGAGTGCGCACAGAAGCAGCGATTTTGTTGGGCCGATCAGGCGATGAGCGTGTAATAGGGCCATTGATCGAGGCGCTGCGCGATAGTCGCCTCCCGGTCAGACAGTCAGCCGCCGAAGCTCTCGCTCTACTGGGCAAAGCGGCGGTTGAGCCTCTGCTTGAAGCGCTTAAAACAGGCGAGCCACAGGCTCGTCAGGGCGCTATTGAAGCGCTGGGGCGAATTGGAGACGGGCGCGCCGTCGAGCCGCTTCTGGAGATCCTTAAGGGAACCAACGAGCATCTGCGGGCCGCTGCTGCCAGGGCATTGGGCAGTTTCAATGACAGTAGAGTAATTAAGCCGCTGCTGGAGACGCTCAAAGATCAGAATGGCTCAGCGCGCGCGGGAGCAGCCTCTTCTCTGGCAAAGCTCGGCGATGAGGCTATCGCGCCGCTGCTGGCTATGCTCTCATCAAAGGAAGCAAACACCCGCTCCTGGGCGGCCCAGATCCTGGGAGAAGCAGGCAGCGGGCAAGCAGTAGAACCGTTGATTTCTATCTTGAAGACCGATGTTTCAGGAGTGCGCGCGGAAGCGGCTGAAGCTCTAGGCAAGATCGGAGATGCTCGCGCTGTAGATGCGCTCCTTCTTGCAGCCGGAGATAAAGCCGTTATAGTTCGCAAAAAGGCGCTCTATGCTCTCGGTAGGCTGCGCGCAGCTTCTGCTTTCGATACTCTCATCGTGGCGCTGAAAGACAATAACTCTGAAGCTCGCTACTGGGCGGTGCAGGCGCTGGGGGAACTGAGAGACGGACGCGCTATTTCCCATTTGAAGGTAACAGCAGAGGCCGATGAAGATTCAGAGGTTCGCAACGCTGCTGCCAAGATCCTCAATCTGCTCAGCGCCATTGAGAAGAAATAGGTGCGCCGGGCCAAGCGCCAACTGAACTCCGGTGATCAGTTGGCTTCTGCGGCGCGCCGCGTTTTGCACTCATCACATGGACAGATTTCAACCAGGTGATCATAAGGGAAGATGCTCTCGTGAGCGTCTTTCCAGCGAATCCCCATCGCATAACGGCCAATCGGATAGATAGAATCGGGATAGTTGCGCTCCATAGATCCGAGCACTGGCAATGCATGAGGAGTGGAAGGTTTGGTTCTCCTGGTCTCCTGGCAGAGCGCGCAGGTGCAACTTTCTCTCAGAGCAGACAATGGAAACGAGCTCACGTGCCCATCATCCCACTTCACTTCAAGTATTCCTGCCGAGCGGTGAAGATTGATCTCCACTGGTGTTCTATTTACAGGATCTGGTGTAGACATATATGTTCTTGTTCTACGGGTTGAGTATGTGTTTAGCGATATTTGGAGTGCGCTGACTTGTCAGCGCTTTGCTCGACGGTCGCACAGGCGCTGCTTTTCTTATGCAATCTCAAAACCAAAGCGGCGACCGTACGGCCACACTCCAAAGGCTTCGCCAAGATGCTAAACAGATACCAGGCTGACGTCTATAGCATTAGCTCTGGCATCAGCAGAAACTTACTATATCTTGCCCTTGATATTTGCTGCAAGGGTTTAGCATCTTGCCATCCGCTCTTTTCTTAGTACCGCAGGTTGTTTAAGAGAACTTTGATTGGAGCGCGGGAGATAGCAGCCATCCTCTTCGAGGCAGAGCCTCCTGACGGCGCAGCCGCCGAAAGATTAAGTAGCCGCATCCGGCGGGGCACAGCCACCGCCGCACATCCGTAGCGGCAGAGCTGCTAGACACGATTGACTTTGGTCATCTGGAGACTCAACTTTGGTCTAACTTGGCTATCTCAGCTTTGATACCATCGACTTGCGGTCGCATGGAGACTCAGTTTCGACCTTGCTGTAGGTTGAAACTGAACTACTACGCGACCGTAAGTCGGTGGTATCTAGAGATTGGTTTTCTCAAATCGATGGTATCCGAGTATTGTATCTTTGCTAGATTGAACCGCTGAAAACTGAAAACTTTTCTACCCTGCGACTAAAGTCGATGGTATCCGATTAGGTTGAAACTGAACTACCATGCGACCAAAGTCGGTGGTATCTGAGTATTGTATTCTTGCTTAGGTTGAGCCGCTGAAAACGGAAAACTTTTTATACGCTGTGTTCTTGTTCTTCAAAGTGGTATCATTTTCACAATTGAATTAGGTGTAATCGAAACAATAATGAGCACAGTAAACATATTAGCTGAAGGACTGAACTTTCCTGAAGGTCCTGCTTTTGATCCGGCAGGAGATTTGTGGTGCGTTGAACTGAAAGGCGGCAATCTCGTGCGTTGGAGCGAGCGCGGAATTGAACGCTTTGCGACCGGTGGGGGCCCCAATGGACTAACTTTCGACCATCGTGGATGGGCCTGGTTTTGCGATGCCGAGCGGGGCGCGATTCGAGCGTTCGATCCATCATCAGATCAATGGCAAACCATCGTTGACAGGATTGATGATCAACCACTATTCAGGCCAAATGATCTGGCTTTTGATCCGCTGGGCAACTTAATCTTCACTTGCCCTGGCGATTCGCGCACTGAACCGACAGGTTATGTTTGTTGTCTTTCAACAACCGGCGAGTTGACTAAGATCGCGCAAGGCTTCTATTTCCCCAATGGGCTCGCGCTGGTTGATGATGGTCGCGCACTGGTTGTTGCTGAAACCTACCGCCAGCGTCTGTGGAAAGGCGTATGGTCGGCTGCCGAGCGACACTGGGTTGATCCGCAGCCCTGGGCGGATTTAGGCGGATTGCCCGGTCCCGATGGGATGGCGCTGGGCGCAGATGGATTGCTCTATGTGGCTGTCTATCGTTCAGGGCAGATCAAAGTAGTAGACGTAGAGGGACTAATTGCTGTCACCTATGACCTGCCGGGAAAGAATCCTACCAATGCAGCATTCGACCCATCAGGCCGATTAGGGCTGGTGGTCACTGAAGCAGAGCGGGGATTGCTCCTGAGCCTGCCGGAACTTGGGCCAGGCGCGAAGTTGTTTGACGGGAGCATCGGATGATAGGATTGTTAACAATGTCTCGAAGAAGAAGTTTTGTCCCTCTTATCGTATTCATTCTAGTCGTTGCAGCTATAACTGCTGCGATGCTCGCTTTCTCGCTCAAGCGCAGGCCGCGCGTGGCGATGGAAGCTTATGTGCCGCAATCTGCGCTCGCCTTCATCGAGATCGACGATTTACCCGGACTGGTCGATAACTTCACTTCAACCGAGCTTTGGCGGAAGCTGGCTCCGGCTCTGGGACTCTCGAACGATCTTCGCTACCTTGGCAGCGCAGGAAGAATTGCTTCTCTGGGCCTGGCCCCTACAGAGGCCGTTCTGCTTTCACGCGCTCAGTATGCGATTGTTGTGACCGGCGTTGAAGCAGTGGGCGAAGAGATTAAGCCGCGCATTGCGCTTATAGCAGAGACGCACAGCGACAGCGAGAGCGTTAAACAGATCGCCGATACGAAGCTTCCTCTGCTTGCCCGCCGCATATTTGGCGAGGGGGTCAGCTCCGAAACCAGCCAATATAATGGTGTGATGACCAGGAAGCTCTTTCTCTCCGGCGCCACTGGCAAGCAGATCATCGCTGCTACTATTGGAAGCATTCTGATAGTTGCCAATCACGAGAGTTCAATCGAGGCGGCTATTGACGCCAGGCTTGGGCGCATTGCATCGATGGCTTTGAATCCGCAGCTTCAAAAGAGCCGCACAGAAATTGGCCAGAAGTCTCAGCTCTTTGCTTTCGCCACATCAGACGGCGCTTCTAAGCTGTTTCAACTATCGCTTCATGTGCTGGCCGGTGGTTTGGTTGATGCAATCTCTGAAAAGATAGATATTGGCGAGGCGTTCTCCAGCTCGATTTCACGATCTTTAGGGGGCCTGGCCTACAGCGCTTCATTCGAGAATGGCATAGTTGTCGATCGGTATCTTTACCTGTTAGAGCCACAGATTGCCAGCGCGATTCGCAATCAGGTCAAGGTTGTTGCAGATAACCCTCGCGCGCTCGATTTGATTCCTCAATCAGCGAGCAGCTTTCGAGTAATAATGATCAATCGCCCATCTCAGGCGCTTGATGCGCTCCTGGCTGCAATCTCTTCGCGAGTGGATTTTGCGACCAGCTATCTGACCAGACAGGCAGTGATAGAACTCGGCAAGCAGTTTGGTCTTCGCCCTGAAGAGAGCATCGCCGATGCTCTCGGAGATGAGCTGGCAGTAGTAAGTTTCCCTCAAGCTGAAATGGCATTTCTCATTGAGGTCAAAGATCAGGCAACGATTGCGCCGGTTGTGAGGCGCTATTTGCTGCGAAGCGGCTCAGCAGTTAAAACAGAAGACTACAATGGAATTGACTTTTTCACTTCCGCAGACAATCAGAAGAGCGCAGCCTTCATCGGAAGATTTCTCGTTTTAGCTTCGCGCAACCAGATGGCGAGCTTTATTGATGCCCGGGTGCAAAAGCGCAGCATCGGCTCGCAGCCCGGCATTCAAGATATATTTAAAGAACGCCCTTCCGACGCGATGATAATCTCCTATAAATCTGACCGCTCCAAATCAGGCGAGCTTATGCTGGCTATAGCTAAGCTTCTGCGCGCAAGCAGTGGAGATCCGGATATTCTGCGAGATCAGCCGATACAAAGTGCTCTTGCCTCTCTTCCACCGAATTTAGCTTTCACTCGCTTGAACAATGATTGCATAGTGACTGAAGAACGCTCAGCGGCGGGCAATTTCACTATCTTGTCGATGATCTTGGGTGGTGAATAATGCGTAATCCGTAATGCGTAATAAGAGGCTGGACAAGCTCAGTTTTTATATACATAGCATGGATCACCCATTATTTGCTCATACTCGTTGGTTCACATATCACGGATCACGCATTATTTGTTCACGCGTATGCGTTTAGCGTGGCAAGAAGCAGCGGCGTAGCCGCTAAAGGATATAAGGAACAGGCCCCGGCGAGTCGGAGACTCGCCGCACATCCGTAGCGGCCACAGCCGCACAATTTATAAACACGCTAA
>Ga0209172_10000648_pt1 | contig 91857 bp, 81 predicted proteins | sample LarsenN4metaG_FD_184113 | JGI IMG/M metagenome (GOLD analysis project Ga0209172, IMG submission 184113) | Hot spring sediment bacterial and archeal communities from British Columbia, Canada, to study Microbial Dark Matter (Phase II) - Larsen... ... | reverse complement strand
TTTTGCGGATCCCAAACGTCGCCAGCCACAATGTTCCCCGGCTCTGGCCTCTGGACTGACGGATCATATTTGGACTGTTAAAGAACCACTGAAAATTGTTATTCCCCCATCACTCAACAACACTTAACAGGGGGACTATCTGAATTTGCGAGCCTTGACATCTTGTTCTAAAATTTTAAATCACTGTTAAAAAACAATTAAAAATAATTTAACAATCAACCCCTCGAGAAGCGTAGAAAAATTCGAGGGGCTTTAGTTTTGTTCAGAGGAGGGTAAACAAATGGGTGATAAGTTGTCCGATCAAGAAAAGTCACTTTTAGAAGAAATTGCCGATGGCTCGGAGGAATTGTTGGCCAAGCGAGCCGTGATCATTTTGATGACCGATGGCGGTAGCTCGGCGGACAATATTGCCAAAGAAGTGAATCTGACTCCTAAAACCGTCCAGCGTTGGCAAAAGGAGTTTACCCAAAAACGTTTGGAGATATTTCCCGAAGGGTTATTGGCTACTGACTCGGTGCTAACCCTGGTGACCGACGGAAAAGCCGAGGAAAAGGTCGAAACAACTTCCAGGCCAGTCAAAGCCAAGAAAGCAAAAAAAGAGAAGCAACGAGGCCGGGGCAAAGCCAAGCTCGAATATCCGGTCCGAGATACCATTGGCCTGGAACCCACCGACTCCCTGGCCGAAGCGGGTCGGAAGGTCTTGAGTTTCCACTTTGGCCGCATGTTGAGCCACGAGCCGGGCACTCGCCTGGGAAACGATATTGAGGCCCTGCACGATATGCGGGTAGCTACGCGGCGGATGCGAGCCGCTTTCCGCGTCTTCAGCAGCGGCTTTCGTCAAAAGACGGTCAAACCGCTGCTGGTTGGACTACGGGCCACGGCTCGCGCTTTAGGCCAGGTGCGCGACCTGGATGTGTTTATAGATAAATTACAGCAGTACCAGCAGTTTCTGCCCGAAAACGAGCAAGCAGGCTTGCAACTTTTGCTGGAGACCTGGTCGGCCAAACGAGACCAAGCTCGCCAGGAGATGCTGGCTTATCTGGACAGCAAGAAATACCGCCGCTTCAAAAAAGATTTTCTGAAATTTGTGACCACGCCGGGTTTAGGGGTTAAACCTATCTCCGACGATAAACCTTACCAACTGCGCTACCTGGTTCCCGGTTTAATCTATGATCGCTATGAGGCGGTGCATGCCTATGAAACGAAGCTGGAAAAAGCGACCCCGGAGACGTTGCATCAACTTCGCATCACCTTTAAGCAACTGCGTTATGCGCTTGAGTTTTTTGGCGAAATTTTGGGTGAGGAAGGCGAGCGGGTGATTGAGGCGGTCAAAGCGTTACAAGACCACCTGGGCGAGTTGAACGATGCCGAGGTGGCCAGCCACTCGCTGCGCGACCTGTTGGCCGAGTGGGATCATAACCAGGCTTATTTGCCCTTGACCGAGCGGCAAAGTCCCACCCAGTTGGCGGCCTACCTGGAAGCCAAGTTAGAGGAGCGCCAGCGGTTGCTAGAGACTTTCCCCCTGGCCTGGGCGCGTTTCAATCAGCCCGACTTGCGGCGTAATCTGGCTTTAGCAATTGCCGCTTTATGAAAAGGGCAGTTTCAAGATTTAAATATGCCGGAGCATCTTTCTTGTTAAAATTCCAGCCGGCAAGTTTGGGGCTTGTTCGGCAGGCGGCGCAAATTCCTGTTCCAGCTCGGCCACATCAGGATTAGCCGGGTTATAACGTACCTGTATCTCCCTCGGAGTCTTCGTCTATGGCCAGGCTAAATATGGTCCAAAACAGCCCAAAAAAGAGGAAACAGCCTCCGCTGCCCGCCGGCTCAATTCAGCTCAATTATCATCCCACCAGATAAAGCATCGTTGCCAGAACAAGGCTGCCCAATAAAGTTCCCGCTACCGTTTGAGGCAGGTCATGGCGCTGGAGCCGTAAGCGCGACCAGGCAATAAGCGGAATGAGGAAAATGAGGGGGGTTGCCATTACCCCAAACAAAAACCAGGCCCACACCACAAAGCTGGCCGCCGAAGCGCAGTGAGCGCTGATTTTCCAATGTAAGGTGATCGCCAGCAGTAACCCAATCTGAACCCACCCCACCCCGGCCAACAACACCAACTCAAAGGGCGCCTGTCCCCCATACAACACCAGCCAGGCGATGAGGGCGCTGGCCAAAGTGACAAGGAAGGGGTAGCGGCGCTGCTCTCGAATTTTCAAATCAAAATCTGTGACTTTACCTTGCCGCACCAGCCAGAGCACATATGCAGCGGGCAAAGCGATAGCGGCTAAAATATAAAAGCCGGCCCAACCCCAGGCAGTGGTTGTCCGGGCAGCCTGGGCGCTTAAGCTAATGCTGGCGATGGCTAACAGCGGCGGACTGCCGAGCCGGGAGATCCATTGAGCCAAAGCTTCATCCCAGGCCGGCAAAAAAAGGGTCGGCGCAGAAGGGCTGCCGATAGCTTCACTATTTTGCTGAACCGTCATTATAACTCCTTCTTTCCTGGCAAACAATCGGTAAACCTCCGCCGCAGGCGGCGACAATGGTAAACCTGCACCTTTATTTTGAAGGATCAATGTTATGAGAGCTTAAAGATTTTGTTAAACCTTTATTAAATCGTACTACCCAGGTGTCATTGCGAGCGAAGCGAAGCAATCCCCTATTGCAATTTGGGGATTGCTTCGGCCTACGACCTCGTAATGACATGGGCTGAGTTCTATGTTGACACCTGTCTGTCCTCCGCTTATAATCGTTAGCCTTAGATCAACCATGGAACATCCTTATGACTAAAGAAACCAACCATAGCTCCAAACCAACCATCGAACTACTCAAGCGTCTCTCCCTGGCCGTTGGCGTGTCCGGCTATGGCCGGGAAAACGGTGTACATGCCGCCGTCGCCGCCGAACTGACCCCTTACGCCGATAAGGTGGAACGCGACCGCATGGGCAGCGTCATCGGCATCAAATACGGCGAGCAGCACCAATCTTCTCCCCAAAGTGACGACCAAATCGAAAATCGTCAATCGGAAATCGTCAATCGCAAGGTGATGCTGGCTGCCCATCTGGATGAAATCGGCGCAATAGTAACCAAGATGGACCGGGGGTTTTTGCGCTTTACCGAAATCGGGGGGCTGGACAGCCGGATTCTGATGGGCCAGGAGGTAGTGGTGCATGGTCAGCGCGATTTGCCGGGCATTATCGGCTCAATCCCACCCCATCTTCTGCCGCCCAATCAGGCTAATGATAAGGTGAACATGGCCGAAATGCACATTGACGTCGGTCTGCCGCCGCGCCAGGTGGAGCGGTTAGTGCGAGTAGGTGATCTGGTCTCCTTTGCCCGCACCCCCACCGAACTGCTGGACGGCCTGCTCAGCGCCAAAGCCATGGATAATCGTTCGTCGGTGGCAGCGATGGTAATTTGTTTGCAAGCGCTTAAAAAACTGCGCCACCAGTGGGATGTTTACGCCGTGGCCACCGCCGATGAAGAGTGGGGCAGCTATGTCGGCGCGACCACCCAGGCTTATGCGATCCAGCCTGATGTGGCGATTGTGATTGACGTTACCTTTGCCGATGTGGACGAGATCGAGGTCAAGCTCAACGCCGGGCCGGTGATTGCCCTGGGGCCAAGCAACCATGCCGCGCTGCGGAAGCGGCTTATCAAAATCTGCCAGGAGTTAGAGCTAAAATATCAGAGCGAAATGATGCCCAGCGGGGCCGGCACCGACGCCTACGCCATCGAGATCAGCCGGGAGGGTGTGCCCACCATCCTGATCTCCATCCCCAGCCGCTACATGCATTCGCCGGTTGAAACCGTCCATCCCAAAGATGTCGAAAGAACAGGCCGGCTCATGGCTCATTTTATCGCCAGCCTGGATGAAAGTTTTGTGGCCGAGTTGACCCCGAAGACGTGAAAAAGTAACACGTAAAACGTAGGGTGTAACAAGGTGTTTATTACTAAATCATTACGTTTTACGCATTACGTTTTGATATGCCCAAAGTAACTGCTCAGCCTCCATGTCATTTCGAGGCCGTAGGCCGAGAAATCCCTGGCGTCCGCCCCGCGATAAATCGCAGGGCTATCAAACAGCGCCCGATAAATCGGGCTAAAAGCAAGTTTTTAAGCCGGATTCATCCGGCGCGGTTCACTAGCGCGGCGATTTATCGCCGTGCGGACGCCAATAACAGCAGGAACCACAGAAAACGTTAAAAGCAGGAATTTCTCCCTGCGGTTGAAATGACATGGCTGAGCAGTTACGAACAATGATATTTTTCTCTTAACTGGTAGATAGAAAAGTTGTTATAAGTTCGTAATTGAGTTGATCGGAGCGAAACCCAAAAATTTCAACATCGGTCAGGTAGAGCGTCTCATCTGGGGGCGCTCTATTTTTTGGTACGCCAATGGTTCGCTTGTGGCCATTGGCTAAAACAGGTAAAAGCCGGTTAGAAACCGGCTCAGCCAAGCGGCCAGCCTGATTGATCAGGCTTCCATTTGAAATAGCCGGGCGTTTCAACGCTCGGCGGGTCAGGGCTGACCCAAGTTGACGGTATAGCCTATAGCTGGGATAATAATGGCAATCTGCTCAGCGATGGGCAACGCACCTTTACATACGACAGCGCCAATCGGCTCACCTCTGTGGTCAATGCTGGCGTGAACACCCAATACACCTACAATGGCGATGGGGATAGATTAGCTCAAATTGTGACCGGTGTGACCACGAAGTATGCGCTCGATCCAACGGGCTTGGCCCAAGTTTTGATCGAAACGACGAGCGGGCAGAGCACCCATTACCTGCCCGGCCTGGCTCAGTATGGCGGAAACGCCTGGAACTACTACCTGCCGGATCGGCTGGGCAGTGTGCGCCAACTGACGGATCCAAGCGGGGCGGTGATGTTAGCCCGGAGCTATGATCCGTTTGGGAATGGGCTGGAGCAAACCGGTGGGGGGCAAAGTGTTTTTGGCTACACCGGGGAGCAGACTGATCCAACGGGTTTAGTGTTTCTGCGGGCAAGGTATTATAATCCCGCGTTGGGGCGCTTTTTGACGGCGGATAGTGTTGTGCCGGATCCGTTGAGTTCGGTGGGGTGGAATCGGTATGCTTATGTCTATGATAACCCCACTCGGTACACAGATCCTACCGGTAAGAACCCACTGTGTTTGTTTTTGATACCGGCAGATGGACCAGCGCCAGTAGGTGATGCGATATGCGTGGCTTTAATTGGTTATACAATTCTGGGTGGGGCTGCAATTTTACAAAATTGGTCATCACCATTTCCGCTAAATGCACCCGATTCTAGTTCACCACCTCCTTACGAACTTGGGAATTGCCCCAATCCCATGACTTCTTCTGGGCCTACTTTAATGGTGCCTCCCTATACAGGACCAGTTGTGCCACCCTTCTCGACCGGCGTTAGTGTTCCTATACCTAACATTTGGGAAAGCAAAGTTATTCAAACTGGGGGCCGGACTATCTATCCAGAGACAGCAAGGAAATTAAACGAATATTTTGGTTTGGATCTTCATCCCCGCGATTGGGGTAGAGCCCTTGAGAGATTAAAAAAGGACCCAGACCTACAACTACCTAATAATCATCACGGGAACATTGAAAAAGATGGTACCTATACAGATCAGAAAGGCAATCCAATTGGTAACATTGCAGACTATTTGCCATAGGAGTACATCATGAGTAATTTACTATCGAGAAGAACTTCATATGATGATGAATATCCTACATGTGAGTTTACTTATGCGGAACTACGAGTGTATCCTGATAAACTTGATCCCATATCAATTACTCGTTATTTAGGTGTTACTCCGACATCTACTGTAACGAAAGGAGAACGTAGTATTAATAGCTTGGGACGAGAACGTATAGCTAAGCGGAACGGTTGGTTTCTTTCATCAGAAGGGCATGTTTCCTCCAAAGATGTAAGGCGACATTTGGATTGGTTGTTAGACAAATTGGAGCCGATTTCTAATCGATTAAAAGAGCTTCAAGAGCAGCCAGAGGTGAAAATGTCTATCGAGTGTATCTGGTGGTCAGCTTATGGACAGGGAGGACCCACATTATGGCCCGAGCAAATGAAAAGAATGGCAGAAATGAATCTCGAATGTGGGTTTGATGTTTCCTTTTTTGGGGGCGAGGAGGAAGATGCTAATCTCTAAATAGCAAAAATTAGTTGGTAAGCTCGATTGAACAAGCGAAACTCCAAAATTTCAATATCGGTCAAGTAGAGCGTCTCATTGGAGGCGCTCTTTTTTTGGTACGCCAATGGTTTCCAACCATTGGCTAAAACAACAGGTGCAAGCCGGTTAGAAACCGGCTCGACCGGGCGGCCAGCCTGATTGATCAGGCTTCCATTTGGGGTAGCCGGGCGTTTCAACGCTCGGCGGGCAGGGCTAACCTGCAACGGTGCACGAAAGATCTGTTGGAAAATTTAGGCGTATACTGTGAAGTTCAACCCAAATTTTGCCCTCTGAGCCTGCATATGGTGTCACAACCGTTGCGTACCACGATATGTCGGGGATTTCCAGGCAATTTCATGGTTCTTGAGCCTTACGCCCATAAATTCAGTAACAGATCGTGCGTGCACCCAACCTGCAAACCTCGCTTGATGTGGACCAACTGTACCAAACCAGCCAGATCACAAGCAGCCCGCGAGCGGAATACTCCGTCCAACTCACCACGCCGGGCACATATACGGTCTGGCTGCGAGGCTATCCGGCTAACGCGGCGGGCGACTCGGTGTACGTCGGTACGAAAAATCAAAAGGTTGGCGTCACAGGCTTTGCCCCCGGCCAATGGAGTTGGGCCAAACTCAACTTGAGCAGTGGCGCAGCAACCACCCTGCCCCTGACCACAACCGGCCTGGTTACTGTTGGCCTATGGATGCGTGAGGATGGCCTACAGATTGACCGGGTGTTGTTGACGACCGATACCAATTACATCCCCACCGGCTTTGGCCCTGCTGAGAGCACTCGCCTCATCAACCAAACGACGCTCTCAACCACCATTACTCGAACCATCGTCTACACTTACGATGACCTGTACCGGCTGACGAACGCTAATTACTCGACGGGCGAACTATTCGCCTACACCTACGATCCCGCCGGGAATCGTAGAACTCAAACGACCCTGGCCGGAACGAATGTCTACACCTATGATGCCGCAAATAGGTTAACTCAAGTTGACGGTGTAACTTATGGGTGGGATAATAACGGAAACCTGCTGAATGATGGCAGCCGTACTTTTACATACGATACGGCGAATCGGCTTACGGCTGTAACTCAAGGAGCTACTACCACCCAATTTGCGTACAACGGCGACGGTGATAGGTTAGCTCAGATTGTAGCCGGCGTAACCACGAAATATGCCCTTGACCCGACAGGTTTAGCCAAAGTTTTGATAGCCAGCACAAGCGGGCAAAACCAATACTATCTGTCCGGTTTAGCGCAGTACGATAGTAGCAATGGTTGGAGCTACTTTGCCAAAGACAGAGTACGGAGCATCAGGCAACTGGTTGCCTCAAATGGGCAAGTGTCACTAGCCCAAAGCTATGACCCTTTCGGCAATGTGCTGCAACAAACCGGCTCTGGGCAAAGTATCTTTGGCTACACCGGAGAACAAGTTGACCCCACCGGCTTAGTATTCCTGCGGGCGCGGTATTATCATCAAGCCCTGGGACGTTTCCTCACCGCGGACAGTATTATTCCCGATCCGCTACGTTCAATCGGGTGGAACCGCTATGCCTACGCCGTTAACAACCCGGTTCGGTACGTGGATCCGAGCGGTTTGTGTGGCGAAACGCCGTTGGAGGACGACGGCGAGACGGTTCTTGATGATCCCTGTGAGGGCGGCCCTGGTGGTAGTCCTCCTGCGGGTGGTCTTGGAGGTGGATTTGGTGGTGGCCGAGGTGGTGGTTATACCGGAGGCGGTGGCTCTAGTGGTACCAGTGGTGGGAGTTTTATTCCTAATCCTAATGGCAAATCTGGAGGACCAGCTCACCAGACGACAATTGAGGCGCTCAAGCGTTACATCACAACTCTAAATTGGCAATTCCGAAAAGAATTTTATGTAAAAACACCTGGCGGCTATAAGAATTCACGATTTATAGATATTGCTGCTCTTGACGCCCATGGAAATCCTGTGATGTTTTGTCAAGTTGGAGATTTAACGAAAAGTGGAGTGCCAGTAATGAGGGAGCGGAAAGCTATAATTGATGTTATAACCAAATCTAATTATGATGTGCCACTCTATTTCATACCAAAATCTACACTAAAATAATAGTGAGGCAAAAACAAAATGGGCAGGCAAGTTGGATTGTATTTACTCCCAGAAGACTCTCAGCAGCTTGTAGAAGCGGTATTGGCAAACCCAGACGTGGTAATGTTAGGTTATCCATCCCCGATGCCTGAACCAAGACAAATTGAGACGTTACCCCTAAAGGGTGAACCAACTTTACATGTAGGAGTCTATTTCTGGAATACAAGATTTCCCTTTGAAGTGAGCGAGTGGATCCCTATTAGGCAAGGGCCAGCAACTGGCTGGTATGGTTTCACATCTGATGAACCACCTATTATTGAATTTGATCCTTCACGCCTCTTACCAGAAGGAAGCTTAACAAGGGGAAGGCTGTGGATGGAACATACTTTTTGGCGGGGTGGAGAACGAATTTATAAAGGAGAGGATTTTGAGAATTGGTATAATAGTATTAGGCGTTGGGTGAAAAAGAATTTTATATTAATTGACCGAAGTCCACCGGCCGCTTACATCGGCCCTGCCGCATATCGCTTTCATGAACAGGGGGGAGTTCTAAAGTAGGGTCTTGTTTTTGTAAAAAAGCATTCCTTAAAAAAGGCGCAAAAAGGCAAACTTTGTCTCTTTGCGCTTTTGTATTTTAAGTCTTAGCAGAATTACTCACCGCTACCGCGCAAAGCGGCTACACCAGCACGGCTTACTTACAAACCTCCCTGGACGTTGACCAACTATACCAGGCGAACCAGATTACGAGCAGCCCGCGAGCGGAATACTCCATCCAACTCACCACGCCGGGCACATATACGGTCTGGCTGCGAGGCTATCCGGCTAACGCGGCGGGCGACTCGGTGTACGTCGGTACGAAAAATCAAATGGTTGGCGTCACAGGCTTTGCCCCCGGCCAATGGAGTTGGGCCAAACTCAACTTGAGCAGCGGTGCAGCAGCGACCCTACCGCTGACCACCACCGGCCTGATTACGATGGGCCTGTGGATGCGCGAAGACGGCTTACAGCTTGACCGGGTGTTGTTGACCACCGATACCAACTACATCCCCACCGGCTTCGGCCCGGCGGAGAGTAGCAGGATTGCCACCCAAACGACGCTCTCAACGACAATTACTCGGACGATTGTTTACACTTACGATGATCTCTATCGCCTGACGAATGCCAACTACTCGACGGGTGAGTTGTTTGCTTACACCTACGATCCGGCAGGCAACCGCAAAACTCAAACCACGTTGGCAGGGACAAATGTTTACACTTATGACGCAGCAAACCGGCTAACCGAAGTTGACGGTGTAACTTATGGGTGGGATAATAACGGCAATCTGCTCAGCGATGGGCAACGCACCTTTACATACGACAGCGCCAATCGGCTGACCTCTGTTGTTAATGCTGGCGTAAACACCCAATACACCTACAATGGCGATGGGGATCGGCTGGCTCAGATTGTGGCCGGTGTGACCACGAAATATGCCCTCGATCCGACAGGTTTAGCCCAAGTTTTGATCGAAACGACCAGCGGGCAAAGTACGCACTATCTGCCCGGTTTGGCAGAATACGATACGGCTTGGGCTTATTATCTACCGGATCGGTTGGGCAATCTGCGCCAGTTGGCGAACAACACGGGGCAAGTGGCCTTAGCTCAAAGTTATGATCCCTTTGGTAATCTGCTTGAGCAAACTGGTTCAGGCCAAAGCATCTTTGGGTATACCGGTGAGCAAATTGATCCAACAGGGTTGGTGTTCCTGCGGGCGAGGTACTATAACCCTTTGACTCCGCCTGGGACATCCCGGCGGTGCTGTCCAATCCACCGGGGGTGATGCGGTTAGCCGCCACCCAAACCCCACCCTATCCGCACTACGCCACCCTCACCGTCAAAAAGCTGCTCAACGGAAAAGCAAAAGCCGACCAATGTCGGGCGGCTTTTGCTTTAAACGTCTTCCAACCTTCCAGTTCTGCTTTATTACGGTAAAAACCCTATCGGATTTCGCTGCACCGTGCTTTGGCGCACCTCAAAGTGGAGGTGAGGGCCGGTGGCGTTGCCGGTGTTGCCCATTTCGCCGATTTGCTGGCCCAGGGCCACGTTCTCGCCGGCATTGACATAGATAGCGTTGAGGTGGGCATACAGCGTTTGGTAGCCGTTGCTGTGGTCAATGACGATGTGGTAGCCATAGCCAACATCGCTCCAGCCGGCCGCAATCACATAGCCAGAGTCGGCGGCCAGCACCGGTGCGCCGATGTAGGCGGCAATGTCAATGGCCGGATGCCAGGGGAAATAACCCTGGTAAATCGTCCCGCTGGCCGGCCAGGAAAACGCGCCGGAGCCTTTATTCGAGCCTTCGGGAATCTCGCCGGTGTAGGCCACCACCGCGCGCGGGATAAATGGCTTACTGCCGCCCGGCACTACCACCCACTGTCCGGCTGAAATAACCGGATTATCTGGGTCGAGTTGGTTGAGCGGATAGCCGATAATCGCCGCCGGGTCGACTTTGAAGGTATCGGCAATACTTTGGATGGTATCCCCTTCACCCACTTGATGATAGACCCCATTCACCGGCAGGATGGTCAACTCCTGGCCTACGCTCAACAGATCGGGCGCATTTTCCAAATCCGGATTGGACCACATGATTGTTTCCGGGTCCAGACCAAATTTACCGGCAATCCCGTAAATGGTATCGCCGCTTTGAACCACATAAGTAGAGATTTCCTCGCGAGCGCGCTCGGGAATGATGGTGTGGGGCACGGCGGCTGAAACCAGCACATCGTCGAGGAAATCGTTCAACTGGGTGGGCAGGGTCAAGGGAGCGCCGGTTTCTTCGTCAACGGTTGGGGCAGCCGGGGCGGCTACGTCTGTTTGTGGGGTCAGGGGGCGTAGGGCGCTAATGCGTCCCCACTGAATTTGCATACTGGCTACGGCCAACGCCAGCGCGACTAACAACAGCAGGGTTAGATGGGCTGACATGCGGCTAAAGAGAGCTTCATTTCCGCCAAAATTGCTCAATTGATCACGAAGGGCATTGGCCAGATGGGTCAAACTGAACTGGTTGGGACTAATGAGACCGGCCAGGCTTGACATCCCGGAAGCATCGGGAACCGGATTAGCGGGAGGAGCGCTCAAAGGGGGTGTGGGTGAGCTGCCTTTTGGATATTTTTTGCTAAGCGGCTGCTGCATACATTTTAGGGTGATGCTTAGGTCTAAGTAAAATTGCTTAAGCGAATATGCCTAAAAAACTTGGCCTAAACACAAAAGAGGTCCGCATGATAGCGGACCTCTGCTTAAGTGTCAAATCTGACAACTCCCTCCCTCCCCTCCCCCTCTTAGGGGGAAGGTTTGGGTGGGGGTATCAATAAATCTCTTTATTTAAAGTCGCCAAAAATTCAGCGTTGTTGTCGGTTTTGGGTAGGCGCTCCAAAATCATTTCGGTGGCTTCGGGGCCGCCGCCAACGGCGGTGATCATCCGGCGCAGGGTCCACACTTTGGCCAGGTCTTCGGGCGATAACAGCAAATCCTCGCGGCGGGTGCTGGAACGCTCGATATCAATAGCCGGGAAGAAGCGCCGTTCGGCCAGTTTGCGGCTGAGGTGCATTTCCATATTGCCGGTGCCCTTAAACTCTTCGTAGATAACATCGTCCATGCGGCTGCCGGTATCCACCAGGCAGGTGGCAATAATGGTCAAACTGCCGCCTTCCTCGATGTTACGGGCCGCGCCAAAGAAACGTTTGGGCGGATACAAGGCGGCGGGGTCAATCCCGCCGGAGAGGGTGCGGCCGCTGGGCGGCACCACCAAGTTGTAGGCGCGGGCCAGGCGGGTGAGCGAGTCCATCAGGATAACCACATCGCGGCCGCCTTCGACCAGGCGTTTGGCTTTGGCCAGGGCCATTTCGGCCACGCGGGTCTGGTCAGACTCCGGGTCGTCAAAGGTGGCTGCCATTACCTCGGCGTCAACAGAGCGATCCATATCGGTCACTTCTTCGGGGCGCTCGCCTATCAACACGACCATCATATGCACATCCTGGTAATTGGCGCTGATACCATTGGCAATCTGTTTGAGGATGGTAGTTTTACCGGCTTTGGGCGGCGAGACAATCAAGCCGCGCTGCCCGCGTCCAATCGGGGCCAGAATATCCAGCAGCCGGGTGGATAAAATATCCTTTTGGGTTTCCAGCTTGAGCCGCCGGTTAGGAAAAATGGGGGTCAGGCGTTCAAAAACGGGGCGCTGCTTGGCCGTTTCCGGGTCAAGCCCGTTGACCGCTTCAACCCGCAGCAAGCCGAAATATTTTTCGGTATCTTTGGGCGGGCGGACCTGCCCAATTACCATATCGCCGGTGCGCAGCCCAAAGCGCCGGATTTGGCTCTGGGAAACATAAATATCATCCGGGCCGGGCAACAAATCCACCGAGCGTAAAAAGCCAATACCATCCTGAATAATTTCCAGCACGCCACCCCCAAAAATAAAGCCCTGGGCCTCGGCATTGGTTTTGAGAAGTTTTAAGATCAAGTCATCTTTCTTTAGCTTGCTGTAACCGGAAATTTCGCGTTCTCTGGCTAAACCCCGCAGTTCTTCCAGGGTTTTGGCCTCAAGTTGGGCCATATTCATAATAAAAACTCCTAAAATAAGTGCTATAGTGTTGGTTGGAATCTATTTTGCTAAGTGATTGCCCACCAATAGGTTTCAATTTTAGAGATTAGAGATTGGAGATTTTTTAATCTCTAATCTCCAATCTCTTGACAGGCACAAGGTTATCAAAAATTAAGTTCGTTTGCCAGGTTTGGAACAAACAAATTCGCAGCACCCAAAACCTGGTTGCTGGAATATGTGCCAGGGGCAATGACGTTTCACTTCTGCTATGAAACGCATCACTCCTCTTTATAGTTGATGAGGACAATAACCTAAGGAAAATAAAAAGTTTTTAGCTGCGCTTGATAAATAAGTGATACTCAGTCGTTTTCTGTTGGAGGAAGGTTTGAGCACTGACTAAAAACTCACTTCAACTACTCGTCTTTGACAATCGAGTCATAACTGTGTGACAAAAATTTACAGAAAAAGATATTTTATTGCGAAATAGTTAGATTTTTACTTTAACGGGTCTAATATATGCTATGGTAGCCCACTTTAGTGGTAATTTAGGGGACGCGGCCAAATTATTTTTTTGGTTCTTCGAGAAATTGGATTTTTAAGTTTTGCCTTGAGGGGGTAGTATCTAAATTGCCCGAAACCGCGTGGAGACAATCTTATACGCCAGATTTCATTGGTGATTATAGCATTATTTATAAATGCCGTCAATTTTTTGAGTAAAGATTTTTGTAGGGGCAGGTCTTGCGCCTGCCCCTACGCTGTAAGATTTAGAGTTTACTGGCCATAATTTGAGCCAAATCGGCGGTGCGGTTAGAGTAACCCCACTCGTTATCATACCAGGTGACAACCTTGACCAGATTGCCGCCTAAAACCTGGCACAGTTCAGCATCAATCGAGCTGGAGGCCGGGTTGCCTTTGTAATCAATCGAAACCAGCGGCTCCTCGACGTAGTTCATCACGTGCTTCATCGGGCCGGTGGCGGCCTCTTTCAAGGCGGCGCGCAGTTCGTCGGTGGTGGTCTCTTTTTCAACCAAAGCAGTAAAGTCTACCAGTGAAACAGTACTGGTGGGCACGCGCAGGGCGTAACCATCGAATTTACCTTTGAGTTCAGGAATAACCAGAGCCACCGCTTTGGCGGCGCCGGTGGTGGTTGGGATGATGCTCATGGCGGCGGCGCGAGCGCGGCGCAGGTCTTTGTGGGGCAAATCCAGAATTTTTTGGTCGTTGGTGTAGGCGTGAACCGTGGTCATCAACCCCTTCTGGATTTTAAAGTGGTCATTGACCACTTTAGCCGCCGGCGCCAGGCAGTTGGTGGTGCAAGAAGCATTGGAGATGATGTGATGTTTGGACGGGTCGTACATATTTTCATTGACCCCTAACACAATCGTCAAATCCTCGCCTTTGGCCGGGGCGCTGATGATAACCTTTTTGGCGCCGGCTTTGAGGTGAGCCGCTGCTTTGGGCGCATCGGTGAACAGGCCAGTGCTTTCAACAACAATATCTACGCCCATATCACCCCAGGGCAGGTTGGCCGGGTCGCGCTCGGCCAGCACCTTGAGCAGCTTGCCATCAACCATAATGCCGCCTTCTACCGCTTCGACGACGCCATCAAACCTGCCATAGTTTGAGTCGTATTTGAGCAGATGGGCCATGGTGGGAATGTCCCCAATGTCGTTTACAGCCACTACGTCGAGGCTGTCACCATAATTGTCGCGGATCGCTTTAAATACCTGGCGGCCAATACGGCCAAACCCATTGATCCCTATTTTTGTTGCCATAATAAATGTTCCTCCAAATACTTGAATAAAGATTTTCTAATGTAGCAAGGTAGCAAGTAGCAAAGTTGCAAGGTCGCAAAGTAACATTTTCTTTTCAACATCTCTACGGCCCTGCGACTCTGCTACCCTGCTACCTGCTACCCTGCGTTACTTATTTTTTTTGTACCAACTCATCAGCTCATCGGCCAACTTGAGCGGATCGTGACGCCACGGGTATTGCTCGTCAACGACATCGGCGGCAATGATGGTGTAGCGATTGTCACGGGCAGGCGTGGGCAAGATGGCGCGCAAATGACTCATCGAGGCAGGAATGGGGTGGCTGAGATTGTTGTTAGCCAGAACAAAATTGAGGCCAACATTAGCATGCGTTTCAATAGCCTGCACGTGATCTTCCAGCGAGTAGCCATCGGTTTCGCCCGGCTGAGTGGCGACATTACAGATATAAATTTTGGGTGCGCTGCTGGCTCGAATAGCGGCGGCAATTTCCCCGACCAGTAAATTAGGAATAACACTGGTGTAGAGGCTGCCCGGACCCGCCACAATCAAATCGGCGCTTAAAATAGCTTGCAAGGCGGGTGGAAAAGAGCGGGGAGCATCCGGTTCCAGATAAACCCGCTCGATGGGCAGTTTGGCCGCCGGAATAGCGCTCTCGCCCTCCACTTTGCGGGTCTGTGCGCCCTCATTCACCTCGGCCAGCAGGGTCACATTTTCCAGGGTGCTCGGCAGAATAGTCCCCCGAATATTAAGCACTCGCCCGCTTTCGTAAAGCGCTTTCTCAAAAGCGCCGGTGACTTCGGCCATGGCCGTAATAAACAGGTTGCCAAAACTGTGCCCTTCCAGTCCCTGCCCGCTGCGAAAACGGTACTGAAAAAGTTGAGTAGTTAGGGCTTCGTCGTCGGCCAGGGCAGCGATGCAGTTACGAAAATCGCCGGGAGGCAGCACCCCCAACTCGCGCCGGAGTTTGCCTGAAGAGCCGCCATCATCGGCGACGGTAACGATGGCGACAATGTTATCCGTATGGCGCTTTAGCCCCCGCAGGAGAATGCTTAGCCCGGTGCCGCCCCCAATAGCCACCACTTTGGGGCCCTGCCGCTGCCGCTGCCGGGAATAAACCTGCTCGGCAACATAGGCAGCGGTAACATTGCTGGGCAAAAACGCGCTTAAAAACGTTTTATTGAGTTGGTAAATGCTGAAAGCAACCAATCCCAGACCAACAAGACTAAAAAAAGCGGCCCGCAGCCAGCGCGGCCAATCTTGCAAGAGGAGGAAGTGGAGTAAGGGAGGATAGGCGCTTGCAGCGTATAAATCCCATAAAAAAAGGGCAATTCCCAGGGCCAGAATAACGACCCCTAACAGGAGCGGCGCCAACCAGCGTTTTAGACCGAGGCCGGGGTGAAGCCAGCGCAGGGCGGATTTTAGGCTGGCGAGCATCAAATTTATACCTGTACCGTACTTCTGATGTGCTGCCATTATAGACGAGAATTTCTCAGAGTCAAAGGCAGCCCGCTGCCAGCCTTTAGTATAACGGAGATGGAGTCAAAACGTTAGTGATAAATGTCACTAATAAATCTGGATAGATAGCACCTTCTTGCTATGACAGCGCCTCCTTCAACTCCCAATCCAGACGGTCGGCATATTCTTGCCGGCCGGGAATAAAAAACTCGGCAAACAATTCCTTCTCGGTATTGAGCTGACTCAAGAACTTGTCAATGAGCTGGCGGCGGCTCTTCTGCCATTTTTTGATCAAAAGGCCATAGCGATACATTTCCACATACTGCGCTGCCGAGGCGTCCCAACTGCTGTTGATGGCCATGGCTGTGCGCACCAGATAATCGTGATGGGCATGGTTGGAGCGATAATTATCAATGGCAGCTTTAATTTGCCAGAAAAAGGCATTGGCCTCGCCGGGCCGGTCGCTGATGTCGAGCCAATCATACAGGTAGGCGCAGTGACGCACTTTGACCAGCCCGCCGATGGCCCGGCCAATGACCACATTGCCCACCAGCGAGGCTTCGTAATCTACCAGCCCGCACGGCTCAAAACGAGAGGGAATCAGGGTGAAATCGCCGCCGGCCAGAATGAGTTTTGACAGCGGCTGGTTGAAGGTATTGTTAAAATAAACCCGCTGCGGGTACAGCGCCGCCAGCCGGAAGAAGTTAGCTTCGGTGGCCTTGCCGCCAGCGTCGCCTTCGGGGGCGGAGGCCAGAATGATGAATTTGGTTCCGCCGTCGTAGGCCAGAGTGCGTTCGATAATGTCGGCCACCAGCCCCAAATTTTTTTGCTCAACCAGGCGGCCTACGGCGGTGATGAGAATGGGGTCCCAGATTGGCTCTGCGCCAAAGGTTTCCAGGTGCAGCAGCCGCTTCAATTCAGCTTTCATGGCCAGGTTGTTGGCGTCAAAGGTGTGGTCGCGAGCCAGCATCTCGGTTTGTACAGTTGGATTTTTGAAAATGGGGTTGTAGGGGCCGCGCCGGGCTTGAATCTGGGACAGGGTTTCGGCCTTCAGTTCGGGCAGGTTTTCCGGGCGGTTAATATCGCTCAGGCCGTTGGTGATGCCAGCAATGGGCAGCTTTTCAAACAAATCCAGGTGGCGGTTGGGCACAAACACTTCGCCGGGGGGGCTGCCTTTTTGGGCGTAAGCTCTGGCCCAAACGGCGGCGTGGTTCTCTTTCAATTCGGCGGCATAGCCCCAGGTACCGGCAATATCACCGCTGACGGTGGTGATTTTGCCGCCGGTTTCATGGACTTTGAGCATGCAGGCCTTCATCACGTTCAGGTTGTCGAAAAAATCAAAATATTTGTGAAACAACTTTTCGCCGGGCAAATTGAGCCGGTCCAGCGATCTGTAACCGCCGCCAATGAGGGGGGTAATGCCCTGATAGGTGGCATTATGAATGGTCAGATGGACCGGCACATCCCGCAGAAAATCATCGCCCAGGTAAAAAGGGATGAGGCCGACGTGATAATCGTGCAGGTGGATCGTATGGAAATTGCCTTGCTTGATATAGCCGGCCATGGCCTGGCCGACGGCGGCGAACAACTTGATCGCCATTTGCGGATCCGAAGGATAAATCGCATTGGCGTTGGTCCAACTCAACTGCCACTCATCCCAAAAGTAGACCACTTTCTGCCCGTCGGGGAAAACGTGCTGGTAGACCTCAAAGTTGAAGGTATGCCCATCGAGCGTAACCGGCAGGCGCAGGTCAAGCGGAGTGAGCCGGCTGCGGTCGTAATGGGCAAAACAGGGCGTCAGCGTTTCTACTTCCAGGTCAAGGCCCTGTTGGGCCGCCGCTTTGACCAACTCCGGCGGCAGCTCTTCGACCACCACCCCCAACCCGCCGATTTTGGTACCCAGGCCGCTGCCGGTCCGGCCTATCTCCCAGGCGGGCATGGCGACGCGCATTTTTTTGTTGGTTTTTGGCATGAGGTTTCTCCAATGGTGAAGTGAGACTCAAACAAATTACAAACTTGTTTGGGTTATACTGAGGGTTGGGTTAATAACTGAGGATTGTACCATAAATGAAGGGCCTCGCAAGTAAATTTAAGAGGCTGAAATCAAGACTCGAACCAGGGAGGGCCGGCCCTCTCTGGGTTCACTTGCCGCTCATCTGGAAAAAAATTAGTCTCATTAGTAGATCCAAACCTGACGAGCCAGCATGCCTACGTGCGGCCCCATTCGGCGCGTAGGCGTGCCTCACTCCTCGGAAATGGGAGCTGCTGAATCCAGGTCAGCTCTTAACCGCAGTATTTCTTTGTCCAATCGGACCGCGAAATCTTTAAGCAAATGGGCTTCGGCGGCGGTGTCTTGATCCTCGGTCAAGCGTTCCTCAGTTGTAGTGCTATAGGAACTCTTTGCTTTTCGTCTGCCCCGTGTAACAAGGGGACGCTGCTCAACCGCTCCGGCAAAATGCAGCCGGTCCAGCGGCGATCGATACCCGGCGTGAAGTTGGTCTGTCGTCGCGCAGTACCAGACCACCGTCGCCTCGTTCAACGTTGAACGTTGAACATTGAACATTGAACGTTCAACGTTCAAGGGCGCGGCAAAAACAACACACGGTTCTCCGGCTGCCCGCAGCGTCCACACGCCCGCTTGAGGGTGGCGAATGGCCTGGCGCAGGTCGGCCAGAAAGTCGGGCAGGCTTGTGCCTTCGGGCCACGTCCCGTCGAAGCGAGTAGCGCGGAGCAAGGCCAGTTCGGCGGCGGGCAGGAGGTAGCCGGGGGCAATGACATCGCCCTGCCAAAAACTACCCCATAACGTTTCATCTGCTTCCAGCAAATTCCCGACAAAAGAAGCATTGCCAGCCCGAGCAATCAACAGAGCCAGTTGCTCCGGGGTAGTCTTTTTTGATTGAGTAATCAGCCCATTGACAGTTTCATAAATAGACATAAAGTGATCTTTCATCTTGCGTGTTGCGTCTTTCGTTAATTTATGGAACACGCAAGACGCAACACGTCTCACTTATCCTACCACATCTCTGGCAGCTCCTAAAAACCGCGTCTACATAAACGTTTGACTCTTTCCCTTTTTCCTCGTAAAATATCGCCTACCTTACAACGGAAGATAATTAATCTTAAAACATTAAGTTAGGATCAGTGCTGACCCTTAGAGAAGAGAAGTTGATGCGTTATCAGGATCGTTTAATTCCCCTGGTTATTATTTGTCTGATAAGTTTTAGCCTCGCTTGTGGATTAGGTATCCCCATCCCCGGTTTTGGCCGCCAAGAGAGTACGCCAACAATTGATCTGGATGCCGATGCCGGCTCCGGCCAGAGTGAAGCAGGCGACGCCGCCACCATCGGCGAAAGCACAGCCACTCCTGCCCTGGCCCCAACCGAGGCCGCTGAAGCGCAGCAAGAAGATGCCCCCGGCGAGCAAGCGGCCGGAGATGATGTCCTGGCCTCTGACCAGATTTTTATCTTGCCCGGCGCGGAACCAACCACCCTTGACCCGCATCTGAGCGGCGATGCGACCTCCTCGGAATATATGGTCGAAATTTTTAGTGGTTTGACCACCTACGACCGGGATTTGAATCTCATCCCCGATTTGGCCGAGAGCTACGACATTTCGGACGACGGGCTGGTTTACACCTTTAAACTGAGAGAGGAAGCCACCTTCCACGACGGCAAACCCATCCGGGCCGAAGATTTCAAGTGGTCGTTTGAACGGGCCTGCGACCCGGCGACCGGCTCCACTACCGCCGATACTTACATGGGCGATATTGTCGGCTGCCGGGATAAATTACAGGGCAAAGCTGAGGAAGTCAAAGGCGTCGAAGTGGTGGATGAGCTGACCCTCAAACTGACCATTGACGAGCCAAAAGGCTTTTTCCTGGCTAAAATGAGCTATCCTACGGCCTATGTGCTCGACCGGGAAAACGTGGAAAGCGGCGGTCCCAATTGGTTTGAAAAGCCCAACGGCAGCGGCCCTTTCAAGCTGGCCGAGTATGATCTGGAACAGGGCGGCATTGTTTTAGAGCGGAATGAGAACTTTTACGGCAGCCCCAAACCTACTCTGGAGCGGGTCATTTTTTTGATCAGCGCCCCCATTAACCCTATGACCGGCTACGAGGAAGGCTTGAGCTCGCTCGGCGCGTCGGAAGGCGTCGGCTATGATGCCATCCCCATTGGAATTAATGATTTGAGCCGGGCCACCGACCCGAACAATCCCCTCAGTAAAGAATTTGTCTCGGCGGGCGTGTTGAGCGTTAACTATGTCAGCTTTAATGTCAAAAAGCCGCCCTTTGATGACCCCAAAATTCGCCAGGCGCTCAACCTGGCCCTGGATAAGCAGCGCATGGTCAAGCTGGTTTTTCAAGATACCGTGCCGGTGGCTAATGGCATTGTCCCCCCCGGCATGCCCGGTTACGAAAACCCTGATTTGAGCGATTATGAATTTGACCCGGAACGTGCCCTGGAACTGATTGCTGAGTCTTCCTACGGCGATGTGACGGAACTGCCTGAGATTGTGCTGAATGTACCGGGCGAGGGCAGCGAAGTCGGCCCCATCGTTGAGACCATGATCGAATCCTACAAAACCAACCTGGGCCTGGAAATTTCGGTGGAGCAGACGCCCTGGCCCGAATTTCTGGCCGATTTAAGCCGGCCCGATATGCCCTACCAGATGTTTTCGCTGGGTTGGGTGGCCGATTATCCCGATCCTCAGAACTTTTTAGAGGTCCTTTTCCATTCGACCAGCAGCCAAAATCACGGCGGCTACAGCAACCCCGAGGTGGATGCCCTGCTCGATAAAGCCAGAGGTACCCAAGATATTGAGGAACGCTCGGCGCTGTACCAACAGGCCGAACAAATTATTTTGGACGATGCCGCCTGGATTCCGCTTTACTTCTCGGTTGAAAATTGGCTGGTCAAACCCTATGTGCGCGGCTTCTGGATTCCGCCGCTCAAAGCGCCAAGATTTCAATATATCTCTATTGCTGAGCATTAAGACAAGTAGCAGGTAGCAAGGTAGCAGAGTCGCACGCCCTTCGGCGCACCCGAAGGGGTGAGGTAGCAGGTTGTAAATAAGAAATTAGAAATTGCAGGCTGCTTCTTATTTCTAAATTGTAACTACTCAGCCATGTCATTTGAGCGACGTTAGGTGTGAGAAATCTTCTAAGCTGTGATTTACAGACAATGGGTTCAAAGATTTCTCGGCTTTCAGCCTCGAAATGACATGAAACTTCTATTCTTATTCGAGAGGATAACAGCGCATGCCTACCCTGTTAGAAGTAAAAGACCTGGAAACCCAATTTTTTACCCAGGATGGCGTAGTTCGCGCCGTGAATGGGATCAGTTATAGCCTCAATGAAGGGGAAACATTGGGGATTGTCGGCGAAAGCGGCTCCGGCAAAAGCGTGGGAGTCATGTCGTTGATCCGGCTGATTCCGTCACCCCCCGGCAAAATTGTGGGTGGCCAGGTTCTTTTCGATGGGCAGGATCTGCTAAAACTGAGCGACGACGAAATCCGCTCGATCCGCGGCAACAAAATTGCCATGATTTTTCAAGACCCGATGACCTCGCTCAATCCCGTTTTGACGATTGGCCGCCAGATCGGCGAAGCGTTGGAACTCCACTTGGGCATGGATAAAAAGCAGGCCCGCGAGCGAACCATCGAACTGCTGGAACTGGTCGGTATCCCCTCGGCCAAAGACCGGCTGAATAACTATCCGCACCAGTTCTCCGGCGGGATGCGCCAGCGGGTCATGATTGCTATGGGCCTTTCCTGTAACCCCCAACTGCTCATCGCCGACGAGCCGACCACCGCCCTGGATGTGACCATCCAGGCCCAAATTGTGGATTTGGTCAAACGGCTGCGGGATGAAATTGGCATGGCTATTATCTGGATTACCCACGATTTGGGGGTGGTGGCCGGCCTGGCCAACCGGGTCATTGTCATGTACGCCGGCTGCATTGTCGAAGAAGCGCCGGTTAAAGAGTTGTATCAAACCCCGCGCCATCCTTACACGCTGGGCTTGCTAGGTTCTCTGCCGCGCCTGGATGCCGAGAGGCCCGAAAAATTGAACTCCATCGAAGGGCTGCCGCCTGATTTGATTAATTATCCCAAGGGCTGCCCTTTTTATGCCCGTTGTAACTATCGCATTGATGTTTGCGCTCACGAAGCGCCGCCGCTCAAAACCGTAGGGGTTGGTCACAAAGCGGCCTGTCACGTGGATATCAGTGTGGCCCAACCGACCACCGAGCATCCATACCAGGAAGCGTAGTCAAACGGGGGAGATTAGAGATGATAGTGTCTCTAATCTCTCTTTTGTAATATGGCAAAAAGTAACTGCTCAGCCATGTCATTTCGACCGCAGGGAGAAATCCCCGATACCTTACTTTTAGGTGTTGTGCCCTGGGGATTTCTCGACCTTCGGTCTCGAAATGACCTGAGCCTGAGTAGTAACGGCAAAAATTTTAACTCCACCAGGGGAAGATGAGAGATGACAACAACAAACGGCAAACAGAAAAATGATGTTCTCCTTCGGGTGAAGGACCTAAAAATGTATTTCCCTATTACCCAGGGCATCATCTTTCAGCGCCATATTGGTGATATTAAGGCCGTAGATGGCTTAAATTTTGAGGTAAAACGAGGTGAAACGTTGGGCCTGGTGGGCGAAAGCGGCTGCGGCAAAAGCACCACCGGCCGGGCGATTCTCCAGCTTTACCGGCCTACGGGCGGGTCTGTCCAATTTGAGAATACAGAGTTGACTGCCCTTAAAGGCGAGGCCATGCGCAAAATGCGCCGCAATATGCAAATGATTTTCCAGGACCCCTATGCTTCGCTTAACCCCCGCATGACCGTCGGCAATATCATTGGCGAACCCCTGGAAGTGCATAATATTGCCGGCGGTAAAGAGCGCCGCGAGCGGGTGAAAGAACTGTTGGAAGTGGTCGGCTTGAACCCTTATTTTATCAATCGCTACCCGCACGAATTTTCCGGCGGACAGCGCCAGCGTATTGGCATTGCTCGCGCGCTGGCCGTGCAGCCCGATTTTATTGTGTGTGACGAACCTATCTCCGCCCTGGATGTGTCCATTCAGGCCCAGGTGATTAACCTGCTGGAAAAACTGCAAGAAGAGTTCAACCTGACCTATCTGTTTATTGCTCACGATCTGGCCGTAGTGCGCCATATCAGCAACCGCGTGGCCGTGATGTACCTGGGCAAAATTATGGAACTGACCGACCGCGATACCCTCTATCGCAATCCTCTCCATCCCTATACCCAAGCCCTGCTCTCAGCCGTACCCATTCCCGATCCGGTGGCCGAAGCCGAGCGTGAAAAACGGCGGATCATTTTGCAAGGCGATGTGCCCAGCCCGGCTAACCCGCCCAAGGGCTGCAACTTCTGCACTCGCTGCCCGGCCCGCGAGCGAGTGATGAAAGAGCAGGGAATAGATTGCGCCTTGGTCGAACCTGAGTATAAAGAGGCTCAACCAGGTCATTGGGTGGCCTGTCACTTATACAATTAATGATCGTCAACAATTGTTATAGATGTCTATAAAAGTTTTTTTCCTGTAATCAGGTAGCAAAGTAGCAGGTAGCAGGCTGCTATATGCTACCTTGCTACTTTGCCTCTGGCGAAAACTTTTCTGGAGGACTATAAGTTTGACTGACAATTTAAAGGCTGTTACTTAATGTGTCATATGTCCTGCTAAATAGTGATATTTATCACTAAACCGGGTGATACTTGTAGTTTATACTCAATAAACCTCGAAGGGAGGTGACGCTGCAAACCGTAAAACGTAAGGATCGGGTCAGTTCTCTTTAATAGTTACGAATTAGACCCCAACTTAAACTTAATATCTTTGACCGTGAATAAATTTAGTGTATCAGGAGGAGAAAACGTATGTTTTCTAAAAAAGCTGTATTGTTATTAGTAGTTGTAGCGCTGCTGAGCATGATTGCCGCCGGTTGCGGCACAGCCCAACCTCAAACAATTACTGTAGTTGAGACAGTGGTAGTGGAAAAAGAGGTTCAGGGCGAAACTGTGACCGTTGTGGAAACAGTTGAAGTTGTCAAAGAAGTTGAAAAAGTTGTAACCCAAGAAGTAGAGGTTGTTAAAGAAGTAGCTGTTGACCCCGACGCGTTGCCCCCCGAAGAGACCCTGTTCTACGGTGATGACAGCGCCTCCGGTTCTGGCGATATCCCCACGCTTGATCCGTCTTTGCTGGTGGATAGCAAGTCCATTCAATGGGCTAGGGAATTGTTTGTCGGGCCGACCCGCCTCAATGAGGAAAACAATGAGGTTGAGCCGGGTATGGCCACCGAATGGGAAGTCTCGGATGACGGTTTGGTTTACACCTTCAAGCTGCGCGATGACGTGCCCTGGGTGAAGTATAACAATGCCACCGGCGAAGTTGAACAGGTGCTGGACGACGAAGGCAATCCTCGCATTGTCAACGCCAACGACTTTGTTTATGGGATCAGGCGCACCCTTGATCCGGCCACGGCCTCTGACTACTCCTATGTCAACTGGCTGATTGTGAATGCCCAGGAAGTGAATGGCGGGGCCGAAGATGGTGAGGAAAATCCCCTCTACGGCAAGCTGGAAGAGATTGGCATCCGGGCGGTGGATGATTTTACCCTTGAATACACCCTCAAGGAGCCGGCTGCTTTCTTCCCGGCCATTGCCGAGATGTGGATCAATTACGCCCAGCCGCAGTGGTTGATCGAGGAGAAGGGCGACCGCTGGATTGAGTCGGGAGTGATCCAAACCTACGGCCCTTATGCTTTGCGAGAGTGGGTGCATGATGTTTCGGTCACTCTGATTGCCAACCCCTTCTGGCCCGGCAGCGATTCTATCCCCAAGCCTTCTATCAAATATGTTCATGCTGAATTCCTGGAAGAGTCGCCTCAATTTGCCAATTATGAGGCCGGCCTGGTTGATGTGGTCAGCGCACCGGTGACTGAGTTGGACCGGATCAAGGCTGACCCGACTTTATCCGAAGAATTGAATATCGCCCCCAGCCAATGCACCTATTACTACGGCTTCAACGTAACCAAGCCGCCTTTTGACGATGTAAACGTGCGCAAGGCCTTCTCCTATGCCGTGGATCGCACCCTGTTGGTTGAGAATGTGACCAAAGGCGGCCAGGAACCGGCTCGTTGGTTCAGCCGGCCCGGCCTGTTGGCTGGGCCTGATCCCGCGGCGGGCGATGACTTCGGTCCGCCGGTAACTGCTGATCCGGAAAAAGCTAAAGAGTTCCTGGCTGCCTCCACCCAGTACCCTACGGCGGGTGACCTGCCCGAAATTAATCTGGCAATGAACCAAACCGAAGCCCATGTTAAAATCGGTGAGGCGATCCAACAAATGTGGAAAGAAAACCTGGGAGTGGAGGTAAACCTGGTAATCCAGGAGTGGAAGGTTTACCTGGAGACCCTGGACGAAGACCCGCCCCAAATCTGGCGCTTGGGTTGGTGCTCTGACTACCCCGATGCCAGCAACTTCCTCAAAGATGTTTTTCGCTCCGACTCCGGCAACAACCACACCAAGTGGGGCAACGAGGAGTTTGATCGGATAGTAGATGAAGCGGCCCGCGAAACCGACCTGGCCAAGCGCAAGGAGCTTTATCTGCAAGCCGAGAAGATTTTGATCGAGGACGAGGCGGTCATTATCCCGCTCTACTGGTACACCGAAGTCAATCTAACCAAACCCTATGTGACCCGCACCTATGGCACAGGCGGTCAGGAATCCTTCGAGAAGTGGTCTTTGAGTAAGTAGTTTTGTGATATGATGGTGCGTGGTGCGTAGTGCGTGGTTGATTAACGCACCACGTACCACGCACCACGTTTTGTAGGAGATGCCATGGCCCGTTACATTGCCCGTCGTCTGTTGTGGTTGCTGGTCGTAGTTTTCTTTGTCTCACTGATCACCTTTGGGTTTGCCCGCGCCGTGCCCGGCGGTCCCTTTTCCGCTGAAAAGAAACTTCCAGCCGCTGTATTGGCCCAGTTGGAGAAAAAATACAACCTCGATGCGCCGTTGTGGCAGCAGTATCTTAGCTATATGGGGGATATCCTCATCCCCAGAATTACCGGCGAGGCGGTAGAAGGGTCCCTCTTATCCGATTACCTCATCAATATCCCGCTCGGCTCAGATTTGACCTTCCAATGGATGAACTTTGGTCCCTCTTACAAAGATAGGTCCAGAACCGTCAACGATATTTTTCGAGAAAATCTGCCGGTTTCTTTTGAGTTGGGTTTTTATGCCTTTATTCTGGCGGTGGTAGTGGGTCTGCCTTTGGGGGTGGTGGCGGCGCTCAAGCAAAATACGCTGTGGGATTACCTGGCCATGTCGGTGGCTATTTTTGGCGTATCGGTGCCTTCCATTGCGTTAGGCCCTATTTTTATTTGGCTGTTTGCCGTGGAATTGGCTTGGTTTTTGCCCAGCGGTTGGGGCAGTTGGCGGCAGGATGTGCTGCCGGCCGTTGTTTTGGGGGTAGGCAGCTCGGCGGTCATTGCCCGGCTTACGCGAGCCAGTTTGCTCCAGGTGGTTCGTGAAGATTATATTCGGACGGCCCGCGCCAAAGGTTTAAGAGAAGGGGTTATTGTGGTCCGGCATGCGCTCCGCAACTCGCTCATTCCCGTCGTCACGGTCATGGGGCCGATTTTTGCGTTTCTGGTTACCGGCACGCTGGTTACCGAGACGATTTTTGGCGTACCAGGCATGGGCAAATATTTTGTGGGCAGCATTACCAATCGGGATTACCCGGTGATTATGGGGACTATTCTCTTCTTTGCTATTATTATCGTTTTGGCCAACTTGATTGTTGATTTAATGTATGCGTGGCTCGACCCCAGGATTCGGTATACCTAATTTATTTACGATTTACGATTTACGATTTACGATTAAAACTTAACAATCGTAAATCGTAAATCGGCAATCGTAAATCGTCAAGGAGGTTCTTATGGCCGTTCAACAACAAGCCGCATCCAGAGTGGCAGGAACGCAGGGGGCAGCCTTGCCGGTGCGCCGGCGAGAAGCCAGCCTGTGGGCCGATGCCTGGCGGCGCTTACTCAAAAATAAAGCGGCGGTTACCGGGGGCATCATCATTTTGATTGTCTTGGTTATGGCTATTTTTGCCGACACCTGGGTTTTTACGCTTTTTACAGGGGGAGAACCCCAGCCCCTCTTGGCTCCGCAGAGTTATGAAAAGCAAAGTTTGGTGGATAATAATGTGGTTCCCCATTGGTTAACCGTTGTTTTCCCCACCATGAAGCCGGTCGGTGAGGTGGGCGGCTATGCCAAGCTTAGCGACAAATTTATCCTGGGCGCGGATTACAACGGGCGCGATTTGCTGAGCCGGATCATTTACGGCGCCCGTGTATCGCTGGCGGTGGCTTTTGTTGGGTCATTTATTAGCTTATTGATCGGCGTTGTGTACGGCACCATTTCTGGTTACTTTGGCGGGCGGGTTGATAACCTGATGATGCGTTTTGTGGATGTGATGTATGGCTTCCCCGACATTCTGTTTGTGATTTTACTGTTAGCCTTCTTCCGTTCCACCACCGCGGCAGCGGAAGAGGGGACGTTACGTGGTTTCTTTACTATGATTGACAACTCCATGGGCGGCATGTTTTTTATCTTTGTCGGCCTGGGTGTTACCGCATGGATGTCCATGGCCCGTTTGACTCGAGGTCAAATTCTGTCGCTCAGAGAAAAGGAGTTCATTGAAGCGGCCCGCTCGATTGGCACGTTTGACATCAGGATTATGACTCGGCACATTCTGCCCAATATTCTTGGCCCGATTGTGGTCAACCAAACGCTGGATATTCCCCGCTACATCGCTACAGAAGCCTTCCTCAGTTTCATTGGTTTGGGAGTGTTACGGCCTACCCCTAGCTGGGGGGCTATGATTGTGGACGGTTCTGAGGCCATTCGTACTTACCCTCATCAGGCCATTATTCCTGCTCTGGCCCTGGCCATCATCATGTTTGCCTTCAACTTTTTGGGTGATGGTTTGCGTGACGCTCTGGACCCCCGCCTCAAGGGGTCAGACTGAAAATAAAAATAAGAATTTAGAAATTAGGCTAACCTTCTAATTTCTTTTTTCTTATTTCTACCCGACTCGTGTCGCAAATAGCCTCAATGCTACGAAACAACGGTTTATTGATAGCCCTTACCCTCGCCCTGATTCTCATCTTTACCGGCAGCGCCCTGGCTGCAGGCAACCGCCGACCGCCGACCGCCGACCGCCGACTATCTCTCATTCTCCCCGCTTCGTCTCTATCCTCTATCTTCTATCCTCTATCTTCCACCCTCACCCCTTCATCCTTCATCCCTCATCCCTCATCCTTTCTTCCCCCGTCTACCGTCTACCGTCTACCGTCTACCGATGGCGCTAAACTCTTCAAGCAGTGGTGCTCCACCTGTCACGGCGACAAAGGCCAAGGTCTCACCCCCGAATGGCGAGCCGAGTGGCCCGAAGACAAGCAGAACTGCTGGCAGTCCAAGTGCCACGCTGGCAACCATCCCCCCGACGGCTTTTCTTTTCCCAAAAAGGTCCCGGCCCTCATTGGCCTCGGCACATTGACGAAATTTAGCACGGCTCAGGATTTATACGCCTACAGCCGGGCGGCCATGCCCTACTGGTCGCCCAACTTGTTGAAAGATCATGAATACCAGGCCATCACCACGTTTCTGGTTGAAGCAAACTACGCCGCCAGAGGTGCGCCGCTTCCCATTAGTCTGGCTGACGACCTTACTGCCGTCCCGCTCCACCCCCAATTTCAAAGTATCAATCAATTTCCCCCTGGTACAACTGCCCCCTACTCCTTACTTCCTACTCCCTACTTCCTCTTCCCCTGCCTTGCTTCCGGCTGCCCACCCAGACCCTAACCAAAGAGGATAAAACCCTATGGAACTACAAAATAAAGCAGTTATTATTACCGGGGCCAGCTCCGGAATTGGCCTTGAAATTGCCCGCACCCTGGCCGCGGATGGAGCTAGATTGGTCCTGGCCGCTCGCTCGATGGACAAGTTAGAAAACGCGGCGGCCGAGCTAGCGGCCACAGGCGCCCCTTTGATTGTTGTCCCCACCGACGTCACCCGGCAGAAGGACTGCCAGGCGCTGGTCCATGCGGCGGTGGATGCCTTTGGGGCCGTGGATGTGCTGATTAACAGCGCCGGCTACGCTCCACCGGCCAGCCTGCTGGATACCACCGAGGAAATTTGGGATGCGACTCTCAATAGTTGCCTCAAAAGCGTTTATTTGATGACTCGCGTGGCTGTGGCCGTGATGCTGGAGCAGGGCGGCGGCACGGTGGTTAGTATTTCTTCGAATGCCGGCAAGTATGGCTACGAAAACCGCTCGGCCTACTGCGCTGCCAAATGGGGCCTGCACGGCTTTACCGAGGCGCTGCGGGTGGAATTGAGCAGCCGCAACATCCGTTTTCATTTGATCTGCCCCGGAGCGGTCGCCACGCCATGGTGGGAAACAAACCACAACCCGCAAAGCGAGGCCATCAAACACAAGATGATCCAACCCGCAGAAGTGGCCGAAGCCGTCCGCTGGGTGCTGGCCCAACCGGAGCGGCTGCAAATTGACGAGATTGTGCTCAAAACGCAGCGCAGCCCCTGGCCCGAAGCTTAAAAGAAACTCCACCTGCCTCAAACCCCCAATTTTTGGGGATGTGTCCCCTTCAATTTTGCGCTATAAATAAAAACGTCATTAAGCGTTACCCCGCCTAATCTCAAGCTCTTGACCTTTCAAATTTGATGATGACCGATTGAACTCCCGGCGAATGCTGCGAGTTCAATTTTGATTTACCCTGAAATGTTGAAGAAAGATTCTGTTATGCCCTCTTTGGATCATCCTCCATCCCTTAAAACTGCCGGAGTTTTGCTGTTATTCTTACTCGGCAGCAGTTTTTTAATGGCGATTAATCTACAAGTTCCTCCGGCCAATGCGGCCGTGATGGAAAGTCCCACGGAGACTGAAACTGCCACCCCGACTCCTGAAGCGACTGAAACGCCCCCCCCCCTTCCTTCTCCCAGCGAAACACCGGCCATTGAACCTGCCTCAACCGAAACATCAACCGCCGCCCCTATCCCAACCGACACCCCTACGGCAACCTTCACCCCCGGCGAGACTCCCACCACTACTGCCACCTTCACCGCCGAGATCACTTCGACGCTGACTCCAACAGCGACTGATACGCCGCTGATGGGGCCGCTGTTTGCCGCCTCTACTTCGACTGAATTGTTTTTTTCTGAGTACGTGGAAGGGAGCAGCAGCAAAGCTCTGGAAATTTATAATGGGACCGGCGCACCCATAGACTTATCCGCTTATCAGGTTGAGTTATACTCTAATGGGAGTACAACGGCCAGCCAATCGGTTACTCTGAGTGGAATCTTGAACGACAGCAATGTCTTTGTATTAGCTCACGGCGATGCCAACGTAGACATTCTGGCAGCAGCCGATTTGACCAACAATAGTGTGGTCAATTTTAACGGGGACGATACTATTGTGCTCAAGCATAATGGATTAACTGTTGATGTAATCGGCCAGATAGGTTTTGATCCTGGCACGGAATGGGGTAGTGGCTTGACCAGCACCGCCAACAACACCCTGCGCCGCAAAAGCTCTGTTCAAGTTGGTGATATTAATGGTGGAGATGGTTTTGATCCGGCAATCGAGTGGGATGGATTTGCTATAGATACCTTTACTGGTTTGGGAACTCATTTTATTTCTACTTCAACTCCAACCCCAACTCCACCCCCCATCCCCGGCTCTATCATCATCAACGAAGTGGCCTGGGGCGGCACCACCGCCAGTTCTTCCCACGAGTGGATTGAACTTTACAATACAACCTCTTTGACATTTACCCTCACAGGTTGGGTAATTACCAACACCGGCAGTATCAATATCCCGCTGAGCGGTTCAATTGGCCCTAATGATTATTATTTAATTGAACGAGGTAGTGATACGATCACTGACGTAATTGTTGATATAACCGCAGAATTGACTGCCAACTTTGTACTGCCTAACACTGGTTCAAATTCTAATTTGTTTTTATCAGTAGGGGGTGTTGTGATTGACACCGCCAACGCCGACGACGGCCCATGGCCTGCCGGGGTCTCTTCGAGTTCCGCAGGCCGGTACAGCATGGAGCGCATAAACGCCTCCTTTCCCGAAAGTGATACTGGGTGGTCCACTCATAAAGGCTGCTCTATTAGTTATTTTCATGATGTACAAAACAACCCCATCTTTGGCACACCCGGCCAGGCCAACTCCGGGACGCAGCCGCCTTTACCCGCCTCACCCCTGCTCATCAGCGAATTTGTTTATGACGGCGTTGAGTTTGTTGAAATTTGCAATCCAGAGCCTACGGCAATTACTAATCTCTCTTGTTACAAAATCGGCGACGAAGAAACAAGCGGCGGCAGCGAAAGCATGTATCGCTGGCCGATTACTGCTACCATGGCGGCTAATAGCTGCCAGACCATCGCCAAAGATGCCAGCGCGTTCACGCTCCATTTTGGTTATCCTCCCAGCTATACCCTGACTGTCGGCTCGTACGCGACGAGTTTGATAAAGTATCCTGTTTGGGCCAACGGGAGTTTAACCCTCGCCAACGACGGAGACGAGCTTCTCCTACTTGGCCCCAACAACGAAATCCTCGACAGCGTAGCCTACCGCAACGGCAACTACGCCGCCCTGGGCCTTGAGGCCGACGCCTCTGCCCCCGAACCCCTCAGCCTCCAGCGCGTCTGGCCCACTGATACCAACTCTATGCCCCACGACTTTGTTCGAACTAACCCTAACCCCGGCGAGCGAACGATTCCGCCCCCTCCCCCGGCCACTATTATGCCGCCCGCGGCTCTGCCTGATGGCATGTACGCCTATTGGGGCGATTTGCATGCCCATACCACCTACTCCGACGGCTCTGGACCGCCCCATTATGCCCTAGCGATGGCTCGGGCCGCCGGACTGCACTTTCAAGCGATAACTGATCATGATTGGTGGCTCAACTCTCTCGAGTGGGCCAAAATTTTTACCCAAACGACCAGCGCTACAATCCCCGGCCAATTTGTCGCGCTGCGCGGCGTGGAATGGACCCATGACGCTGCCGGGCATATCAATGTTTTCAATACCGGCGCCCTGCTCAACAGCCGCACCAACCCCATGTTCAGCACCCTACCCGACTTTTACAGTTGGTTGGCGGCTCAGCCCGATGTCATCGCCCAATTCAATCACCCCGACCCCAGCTATGGCGGCACGTTTTTTAACTTTGCTTACCACCCGGCCGCGGCCCAGGTGATGTTCATGCAGGAAATTGGCAACAATGCCCAGAAGTATACCACCTATGAACCTTCTTTTGTGCAAAGCAACATGGCCGGTTGGCGAGTCGGGCCTACAAACAACAGCGATCATCACCAAGCCCGCTGGGGCAGCCAGTCTACTGCCCGCACCGGCCTGGTAGCCCCGGCCCTGACCGAAAGCGATTTACTGGCGGCTATGCGCGCCCGGCGCATCTTTGCCACCGAAGACAGCAACCTGGCCGTGGCCCTGCGGCTCAATGGGGTGTGGATGGGCAGCAGCCTGACAGCCACCGGCCCACTGTCGTTGACCGTAGATTTGGTGGACCCCGACCCGGAGCCGCTGACCCTCTATTTGTACGACGGCAACCTGCCCCTGGTGGCCGTTCCCCTGGAAAGTTCTACCGGCCAATGGACAACCACTGTCAAAGCCCGGCCCGGTCACTTTTTTTGGGTCAAGGTCGTCCAGGCCGATGGACAGACGGCCTACACCGCTCCGGTTTGGGTCGAAGGCCAGGCCGCGCCGGAAAAGCTGGTCATCAACGAAATTCTGCCCGCGCCCTACGACCACGACTGGGACAAAGATGGCACAGCCGATTATCGAGATGAATGGATCGAACTGTATAATCCTACCAATCATCCGATTGGCCTGGGCGGCTGGCAGTTGGCCGACAGTTCCGGGGCGGCTTATAACATCCCCCTGGATAAAGTTATTCCGGCGCACGGTTTTGCCGTTTTCTACCACGCCCGCACCCAGTTTTCGCTCAACAATGATACCGAGACAGTCAGCCTGACCCACCCCAACGGGGCCATTGTAGATACCTTTACCTATCATCATTCACCCGGCTACGATGAAAGCTACTGCCGCCTGCCGGATGCCGGAACGGACTGGAGCGATAACTGCGGCCCCTCGCCCCAGACCGCCAACTGGGAAAAAGTTCCCGCCGGGCCGCTGACCGTCAAAATTTACGACGCCAAACGCCTGACTTATAATGCCTGGGTGCGGGTCAAAGGCCATGTTACCGCGCCGCCCGGCGTGTTAGGGGCGCGCACGATGTATATCCAGGATAATACCTCCGGGATCATGATCTACCTGCCCAAAGACCACCGCTTAAGCTTCAATTTGGGGGACCGGCTAGAGGTTGTGGGCCACCTGCGGACGTTTCACGAGGAGTTTGAAATTGTGGTCAGTAAGCGGGGCGACATCGGCTTTTTGGAACCCGGCGCGCCGCTGCCGCCCTTGCCTATTGCCACCACCTCGCTGCTAGAACCTTATGAGGGCATGTTGGTCATGCTCCAGGGGCAGGCGGTTGACTTCAAAGGGCGAACCACGCTCTGGATAGACGACGGCAGCGGTTGGGCCAAAACCACCATTCGCAAAACCACCGGCATCAAAAAGCCTTTTATTAAGCGCGGCGACCCGCTGACAATGGTCGGCATTGTCAGCCAGTATTCAGATAAAGATGATCCCTCTCGCAACGATTACCGGCTGCTACCGCGTTATCAAACAGATCTGTTTGTGGCCGCCACGGTTACGCCTGCACCTACTCGTTGGCCGGCCCTTTTACCGGAGACCGGTTATTAACAGACTTAAAAATTCAGACCTTGCGGAGGGCTGGTTCGACTTCTCAAACCGGATTCAAACCTTGCTATGATAATCTAAGATCAACTAGACTACGAAAAAAATAGTAACTGTGCGCATCATTGAGGATGGCATAAAACTAACTTTTTCTAGTCCAGGGTATGTATCTCCAACACCCCTTGGTTTATCTTATACAATTCAGGAACCTGCTCAGCTTCCTCTCCCCACACAAAAGAGGCCGAGCCGTCTCTCCCAACGGCTCGGCCTCTTTTGTATTAACGGCTGTTTCAACTACCCCAGCCGGTACAACTCGGGCCGCCGGTCTTTGAAAACGGGAATTTTAGCCCGTACCTCGGCGACCATGTCGGTTTCAATGGCGGCGGTGAGCAGCAGTTCCGACTCACCGCCCTCAATCACCGTGTTGCCCCACGGGTCAATAATAGCCGAGTGGCCGAAGAAAGTGTAGGTTCCGTCGCTGCCCACGGCATTGCAGCCGACCATATACATCTGGTTTTCGATGGCGCGGGCGCGCAATAAGGTTTGCCAGTGGGCCAGGCGCGGATGAGGCCACTCGGCCGGCAGGTAAACCATGTTGACCCCATTCAGGGCGTAGGTGCGGAACATCTCGGCAAAGCGCAGATCATAGCAGATCGCCAGGCCGCTCTGCCCCCAGGCCGTCTCGACGGTGGTCAAATGCTGCCCTGGAGCCAGATGCTCATCCTCATTCATCACTCCAAACAGATGAATTTTGCGATAGAGTCCGGCCTGCTGGCCGGTCGGGTCAAACAGGATCGAGGTGTTGCTGGGCCGCCCCGCTTCATCCAGGGCCAGCATCGAGCCGTTGAGCCAGATATTGTGTTTTTGGGCCAGCGCCCCCACCTGGGCAATGATGTCGGCTTGCTGGCTGGATAACTTCTCAATATTCGGCCAATCGCAGCCGGTCGTCCACATTTCGGGAAAGACAATCAAATCCGAGCCGCGCCGGGCCGCTTCGGCTGTCCACTCGGCGGCTTTTTTCAGATTCGCTGCCGTGTCGCCCAGAGTAATTTGCATTTGAGCCAGAGAGATGGTGAGTTTCATAACGAGCGCCTCCTTAGAATGAATCTTTACGTTTTCAATTTTGCGTGGTCAATAGACTTTCCAAATACGCCTCATCTACCCGCTTTTTTTGCTGCACCGATTTTCGTTTAGCCAACCACCGGGGCAGTCCCCACAACCCCGCCAATTGACCCCGTAGGCGCGCGCGGGCGGCCTCGCCGCGCCAGGCGCGGAGGGCATCAGCGGCGATTTTGAACTGCGCCCCGACAATGGCCGGCCAATGCCGGCGAAAAATAGGGCCGGGCAAATTCTTGGCCAGCACAAACAAAGTATTGCGGCCGGTGTAATAGCTGGCAATAACGCCGCCGCCGGTGGCGCTGAGATGATGGTAGACCACTGCCTGTGGCGCAAACACCACCCGATAGCCGGCCAGTTGCGCCCGCCAATTCAGGTCTACATCTTCCAGGTACATAAATAGGTCTTCGTCAAACAGGCCAATGTCGTCCAGCATCGCCCGGCGATAAGCTACTGCCCCGCCGCAGCCGCCAAAAATGTAAACATCGTTATCAAATTGGCCGGTATCTTTTTGCCACACCCCCCGATTTATGGGAATACCGTTCACTCCAAAGCCATCACCGGCGGAATGGAGCGTGTCACGCCGGTCAAATAGTAACATTTTGCAGGCAATCATCCCGGCTTCGGGATGAGCGCACAAAGCGTCAACCAATGCCTGCGCCCAGCCCGGCGCTACTTCGGTATCGTTGTTGAGCGGGACGATCACCTCGCCCTGGCTCTGGGCAATCGCTCGGTTGATGGCCCCGGTCAGGCCCAGATTCTGTCCCAATTCCAAAATCTTTACTTCGGGAAAGTCGCGCCGGGTCAGCGCCAGCGAGTCGTCGGTTGAGCCGTTGTCGGCCAGGATGATTTCCAGATGGGGGTAGGTTTGGGCGCGGAGGGCGTTGAAGCAGGTAACCAGGTGATGAGCGCCGTTGTAGTGGGGGATGATAATGGAGAGGAGAGGATCATTCATCGCCCTTAGACTGAACTTGCTGGATTTGTTGGGTCAAGGCGGCTGCGACGCCTTCAATCTCAAGGGCGCAGGTCAATGGATTCAGGGTGTCTACTTGCCACAGCCAAGCCGGTCGCAACCAGAAATTGGGCAAAACTTGCGACTTAACTTGCTGATTGTCTTCGGTGGCAAACAAGTAATACTGGCCTTGTTCATCCAGCCGAAAGAAGTCGGCCCGCTGCTTACCGGGGCGGGGATCAATGATCCAATATTCCTGCACTCCGGCTTCGGCGTATTCGCGGAATTTATCACGCCGATCATTCTGCACGGTGCTGGTGGAAACAATCTCGATAATTAAATCTGCCGGACCGAACAGCTTATCTTCAGTCCATCGCTCCAAGTTGGGTTTGGCAACAAAGAAAATATCGGGTTCACGGGATGAACCATCCGGCTTTAACTTCACCTCAAAGGGGGCGAAGCCTACTTTACCCAAGTTAAATAAACGCACAAATAAACTTAGTAACTCATATAAAAAGCTCAGAGTTGTCTGATGAATATCTTTTGGTGGCATAAAAATAATGACCTCCCCCGTCGAGGCATCCCACTCGGCGTGAGTATCCTCATTGCTCCACTCTAAAAATTCCTCATAACTCATCTTGAGCCGGGTCGGTTGCGCTTCTTCAGAAGCAATTATTTCCCTGATTGCCATTATCGGCCTCCTCGGTCAAATCCCAAACTTTTCTTACTCCTTATTTCTTCACCAGCCCTGCAACGCCGTCAAAAACGGCTGCTCCAAATGCTCAACCAAGGTCTTGATAAAGCGCGCTCCGTCCGCACCGTCAATCAGACGGTGATCGTAGGAAAGGGCCAGGGGCAGCATCAAGCGCGGCTCGAATTGGCCGTTGATGTAAACCGGCTCCATCTGGCCGCGAGCCACGCCTAAAATCGCTACTTCCGGCGCGTTGACAATCGGTGTAAAATAAGAGCCACCGATACCGCCCAGGTTTGAGATACTAAAGGCGCCGCCCTGCATATCATCCAGCGACAGCTTTTTGTTGCGGGCCTTTTCGGCTACCTGCTGCAGCTCTACGGCCAGTTCCAGAATGGTTTTTTGGTCAACGTCTCGAATGACCGGAACCAGCAGCCCCCGGTCCGTATCCACCGCCACGCCGATGTGATAATACTTTTTGTAAATAATTTCGTTGCTACTCATGTCTACGCTGGCGTTGAATTGGGGAAAAGCCTTAAGCACAGACGCCACCACTTTGAGCAGGATAGCCGTGGGGGTCAACTTGGCCCCGGCGGCCTCGACAGTTTTGCCAAAACGCTTCCGCAGCTCTTCCAATTCGCTGATGTCGGCTTTGGCAAACTGTGTTACCTGCGGGATGGTCGCCCAGGCCCGGCTGAGATTTTCCGCCGTTTTGCGGCGAATGTTGCTCATCGCCTCTCGTTCAACCTGGCCCCACTTGCTAAAATCAGGCAGGGGGACCGCCGCCGCTGCGGGCGCAGCCGCCGGCGCAACCCCACGGCCGGCCAGGCTGCGCTGGCGGGCATAATTTTTGACATCGGCCATCGAAATTCGGCCGGCGGGACCGGTGCCCGGTACCTGGGCAATATCCACCCCAATTTCACGGGCCAGCCGCCGCACATTGGGCGCAGCGGGTACAGCCCCGTAAGCGGCATCGGGCTTGTAAAAATCAGGGGGTAAGGCGGCGATAGGAGCAGGTGGTGGAGCCGCCAGGGCAGCCATTGGTGTCGGCTCTGGCCTGGTTTCGGTTGAGGGTTCCGGTGGGGGCGGCTGGCTCACGGCGGGCGCTGGCTGAGGAGTAGGTTCAACGGCGGGCGCTGTTCCTTCCAGGGTCAGCACTCGTTGGCCCACCTCGACGGTATCGCCGGCTTTGATATGAATTTCTTTGACGACGCCGGCCACCGCGGAAGGCACTTCCACCGTCGCCTTATCGGTTTCCAGTTCCAGCACCGGCTGATCCACACTGATGGTATCGCCCACGGAGACCAGGATATTGATAACCGCCCCGGCTTGAATATTCTCGCCCAAATCAGGGATTTTAAATTCTGTCACAACCGGCGTGGAAGGTTCGGTTGGATGCGCCGGCGCTGCTGTTTCGGTGGCTGCTTGAGGCTGTGCAGGAGCAGGGGGAGGTGGCGCCGGTGGAGCAGTCTCCGGCTGAGGGGCCTCTTGTTGCGCTTCTTGAGGGGCAGAAGTGGGTTGGTCCGCCGCCCCATTGCCTTCCACAGTGAGAATTAGTTGGCCCACCTGGATAGTATCGCCGGGTTTGATGTGGATGGCTTTGACCACCCCGCCAATGGAAGAAGGCACTTCCACCGTTGCTTTGTCGGTTTCAAGCTCTAAAACCGGCTGATCCGGCGCGATGGTATCGCCCACCGCCACCAAAACGTTAATCACGTCGCCGGCTTGAATATTTTCACCCAATTCGGGCAGGTTAAATTCACTCATCGTTGGACTCTCCCAAGTAGCAGGGTAGCAAAGTAGCAGAAAGATAAATTACCTGCTACTTTGCTACTTGCTACCCTGTTACGAAATCATCGGGTTTGCTTTGGCCGGATTAATTTCCAGGTCTTCCATCGCCCCCATCACTGCATCAGGCTTAAGCTTGTTCTCACGCATCAGCGAAGTGAGCGCGGCCAGGGTAACATAGCGGTAATCCACTTCAAAGAAGTTGCGCAGCGCTTTGCGGCCATCGCTGCGGCCAAAGCCATCGGTACCCAGCGACATCAGCGGCCGCGGGAACCAGCGGCTAATCGAGTCAGGCAGCTTTTTCATGTAATCAGAGGCGGCCACAAAAACGCCGGGAGCATCGGCCAGGCATTGGGTTACATACGGGGTGCGGGGTTTTTCGGTGGGATGCAGCAAATTCCAGCGTTCCACCTCAAGCCCATCGCGGCGCAGTTCCTTATAGCTGGTTACACTCCAGACATCGGCGGCAATATTATACTTTTCCTCCAGCTCTTTTTGAGCGCGCAGCACCTCGTTCATAATCGCCCCACTGCCAAACAGATGGGCATGCAGTTTGGCCTCTTTATTCTCCGAAGCCTTAAATTTGTACAGGCCTTTGAGGATGCCTTCTTTGACGCCATCCCTATCGGGCAGGTGCGGCATACTGTAGTTTTCGTTGCCGACTGTCAGATAGTAAAAAATGCTTTCCTGTTCCTCGTACATGCGGCGGATGCCATCGCGGATAATCACGGCCAGTTCGTAAGCAAAGGCCGGATCATAAGCCATGAGATTGGGCACGGTCGAGGCCAGTACATGGCTGTGACCATCCTGGTGTTGCAAGCCTTCGCCGGCCAGAGTAGTCCGACCGGATGTAGCGCCCAGCAGAAAACCCCGGCAGCGCAAATCGGCGGCGGCCCAAATCAGGTCGCCAATACGCTGCAAGCCAAACATGGAGTAATAGATGAAGAAGGGGATGGTATTGATACCGTGCGTAGCATAGGCCGTGCCCGCCGCAATAAACGACGACATCGAGCCGGCTTCGGTAATACCTTCTTCCAAAATTTGCCCATCTTTGGCCTCTTTGTAAAAGAGCAGGCTGTCGGAGTCGACCGGCTCGTAGAGTTGGCCGGGGTGAGAGTAGATGCCGCTCTGCCGGAACAAGGCTTCCATACCAAAGGTGCGGGCTTCATCGGGTACGATGGGCACAATGAGTTTGCCGATGTCTTTATCGCGCAGCAGCTTGGCTAAAATCCGCACAAAAACCATGGTCGTCGAAACCTCGCGGCCATCGGTGCCCTGGTAAAACTCTTCAAAAAGTTTTTCCGAGGGCGTGGTCAAAAAGGAGCTGTGCGGGGTGCGGCTGGGGACAAATCCGCCCAGCTTCTCGCGCCGGTCTTTGAGGTATTTGATCTCAGGGCTGTTCTCCAGAGGGCGGTAGAAAGGTGCGGAGGCAATTTCATCATCAGAGATGGGGATACCAAAGCGGGCGCGAAACTCGCGCAGTTCGTCCTCGTTTAACTTTTTCTGCTGATGGGTGATGTTTTTGCCCTCGCCGGCTTCGCCCAACCCGTACCCTTTGATAGTACGGGCCAGGATAACGGTGGGCGCTCCCTTGTGCTCAACCGCCGCCTTGTAAGCCGCATAAACCTTTTCCGGATCATGCCCACCCAGGCGCAGTCTGCGGACTTGTTCATCGGACAGATGAGAGACGATTTCCAACAAGCGGGGGTCTGTGCCAAAAAAGTGCTCCCGAATATAGGCCCCGCTTTCAACGGTAAATTTTTGATACTCGCCATCAACCACCTCGCCCATGCGCTTGACCAGCAAGCCGTCGTGATCTTTAGCCAGCAGAGGGTCCCAATCGCTGCCCCAGATAACTTTGATCACGTTCCAGCCGGCCCCCCGGAACACTTTTTCCAGTTCCTGGATAATGCTGCCGTTGCCGCGGACCGGGCCATCCAGCCGCTGCAAGTTGCAGTTAATGACAAAAATCAGGTTATCCAGATGTTCGCGGGCGGCCAGGCTGATGGCGCCCAGAGCTTCCGGCTCGTCCGTTTCCCCGTCGCCCAAAAAGGCCCATACTTTGGCCCCGGTATCTTTTTTCAGGCCCCGGTCTTCCAGGTAACGATTGAAACGGGCCTGGTAAATCGCCATAATTGGCCCCAAGCCCATCGAAACTGTGGGGAACTCCCAGAACTCCGGCATCAACCAGGGATGGGGATACGATGACAAGCCGCCGCCCGGCCGCAGTTCCTGGCGGAAGTTTTCGAGCATTTGCGGCGGCAGCCGGCCTTCCAGAAAAGCCCTGGCGTAAATACCGGGCGAGGCATGGCCCTGGAAATAAATCTGATCGCCGCTATGGTTGTCGCCTTTGCCCCGGAAAAAGTGATTAAACCCGACTTCGTACAGGGTGGCGGCTGAAGCGTAGGTAGAAATATGGCCGCCGATGCCGGGGCTGGCGATGTTAGCCCGTACCACCATGGCCATAGCGTTCCAGCGGATGATGCTTTTGATACGCCGTTCAATCTCGCGGTTGCCGGGATAGGGGGGCTGCTTATCCGCCGGGATAGTATTGATGTAAGGCGTGTTGGCTGAAAACGGCGGGCGCACCCCGTGTTCATAAGCATGGAGTTGAAGCTGCTCCAGCAGATATTGGACCCGCTCTGGCCCGCCGTGCTGAAACACATAATCCATAGATTCCAGCCATTCCTGGGTTTCCAACGCTTCCAGTTGAAGCGTTTCTTGGCTTTTGTTGTTATTCATTTTGATAAAATCCCCTTTTTAGGCGCTTTAAAAACTAGCAAGGTAGCAAGTAGCAGGTAGCAGGTTTGCTACTTTGCTACCCTGCTACTTGTTTTAGAAGTAAAACTTTTCGTGAGGACTATATTTTAAACAACCGCTTCCGTCGTTTCTGTTATCTCTTCTTCAGGTAAAACCTGCCACAACTTCTCGCGGTCTTTGATATGGTCAATAAACAGGACTCCGTTGAGATGGTCCAACTCGTGTTGAAAAATACGGGCTAGCAAGTCATCCACCTTGAGCTTGATTTTTTTGCCGTTCAGGTCTTGCGCGTGTACTTCGACCCATTCGGGCCGCTCGACCAGGCCGTACCAGGTGGGAATGGAGAGACACCCTTCCCGCCCTTCGACCAATGTATCGGCGCTTTGGATAATTTCCGGGTTAATCAGTATGTAGGACGTGCCGCTTTGGGGGTGCGGCTCGTCCGTACCGCTGCGCGAGGCCGGGATTTCGGCCACAAAGATGCGCTGCATGACCCCGATTTGCGGCCCGGCCAGGCCGACGCCCTGGTGGGCGCGCATCGTTTCCAACATATCTGCGGCCAGTTGTTTCAAAGCGGGCGTAAATTGTTTTACCTTTTTGGCTTTTTGGCGGAGTCGTTCGTCGTTGAGGGTAATTACTTTTCTAACGGCCATGCCTGTCCTCTAAACTTGAGTGCGGTTATAATAGTCATGATTAAGATGCATGTCAAACAATTTGTGTTACAATAGTCTCAGTAAATCCAAATTTCCCGTAGGGTGGCACGCCCGCTGACGCATAGGGATGCGCCAGCTACGGTGAAAAATCGGATGTGCTGAGTTTCAATCACCCCCATGAGCCAACTTGCTGCCCTGATCAAGTTTATTTTTAAAGCCGCGTTGTTGTTGGCCGGTGTAGTCCTGGTGGTGTCGCTCATCACCCGCCTGCCGGCGATTCTCAACAACAATGCGGCCCCGCTGCTGATTGATACCGGCTCGGCTTGGCCTTTTCCTCCGCTTAACGCCGAAGCGCAGCGGCTTTATCCTCTCCTACAGGCGCGGGTCAACGAAATCAATACGCCGCTTTCCAGTGATTCCAGCCTGGTCTCATTGACCATTCTCGAAGGGGAAACTGCGCTGGACGTGGCCCAAAAGTTGCAGGCTTTGGGGCTAATCAGCGAGGCTGAGCTATTTACCCAACTGCTGCGCTATAACGGCCTCGATACCCGGCTGCAAAGCGGCGAGTACCAACTGCGCCGCAATATGACCATGCGCCAGATTGGGGCGGCGCTCTATCGCGGGCGCTCGGCTCAATTGGTGGTTCATGTGCCGTCCGGCTGGCGCATGGAGCAACTGGCCCAACACCTGACCGACAATGAACTGATGGACGGCGCGCTGTTTCTCCGCCAGGCCCGTGAGGGCGTCATCGTTAGCCACCCGCTGCTGGCCGACCGTCCCGCCGGCCAATCTTACGAGGGCTACCTTTTTCCGGGAACCTATCCTCTGCCGGATGGAACCAGGCCGGCCGATTTGATTGCGCGGATGCTCGACGCCATGGCCGGTCAACTTCCCCCTAATGTTTTGAATTTGGCTCAGCAGCGCGGCCTGACTTTTTATCAGGTGTTAACCCTGGCTTCGATTGTGGAGCGCGAAACGGCGCTTGCCGCGGAAAAGCCCTGGGTAGCCAGTGTATACCTCAACCGGCTGGCCCCCGGCAGCCCCTATCCTCTGCTCCAGGCTGACCCGACCGTGCAATATGCTCTGGGCTACCAGTTTGCCAGCGGCCAATGGTGGAAAACACCTATGCACCTGGACGAGTACAACCGGGTCAATTCCCCCTACAACACCTATCTTTACCCCGGCCTGCCGCCTGGTCCGATTGCCAGCCCCAACCTGGATTCGATTATGGCGGTCCTCCAACCTGCGGCCAGCAACTACTACTTTTTTGTCTGCCAGCGGCCTGATTGCGAGGGCGGTCAGCACGTTTTTGCCGCCACTTATGACGAGCATTTGCAGAATGTGGCGGTGTATCTGGGTCAGTGAGAAAAAGGGAAGGCTGGAGGATTGAAAGATTGGTCAATTTTTCCAGTCTCAGTAGATCCAATTTTCGAGGAGTGAGGCACGCCCACGTGCCAAACACCGCCGCACGTGGGCGTGCTGGCTCCTCAAATTTGGATCCACTGAGTCTTCCAATCCTCCAGTCCTACACCCACCGGCGCGGGCTGTAGCCAAAAACCAGCACGGCGCAGGCGGCAGCGCTGCTGGTGACGGCAATCCCCAGCAAATCCTCCATCGGCATCACCTGCCAGAACCAGATACCCAACACCTTGTCGGGGTCAAAAAACCAGGTTCGCCAATAGCCGCCGATAGGGTCGGTGATAAACATCCAGACTTCGCCAATCAGCATAACCTTCAAAATAACGGCCCTCTGGCTCCAGAGAAAAGGCGCATTCCGCGCCCACAAAATACTGTGGAAGAGCAGGCCAAAGACGATCAACATCAAAAGGTAGGAGAATTGTTCGGACACAATGTCTCTCCTTTAAGGAGCAACAGGCAGTATCCTGAGTAGGTGAGCGGAGCGAACCGTATCGAAGGGTGCTGCGCTGTTAGAAAGTCTTCACCAACTCGCACCCTTCGATACGCGCTACTCAGGATGCTTTACGATTTCGATGCTTCCATAAGCACCACCGTCAGCGCCCCAAACATCAAGCTGACTCCGGTGAACCAGAGCCATTCTTCTAGGGGCAGGCCCAAAAACCACAGATTGACCATATTAGCCCGGTCGAAATACCACACGCCCCACTTCACCGCCAGGGCATCCCAGGCCCAGCCGCCCACCAGCGATCCCAATCCGGTCAGCGCCAGGGCGCGCCGCTGCCGCCACAATCGCTGCGGCCAGCGCCAAACCATCAACAGCAGCGGCAGCCCGATGAACAGGGCCAGCCAGATAAGGTAAGTCAGCTTCCCAAACATTTAGCCTTTGGCGTTGGTTTTGCGCTGTCGCCACCACAACCATATTCCGGCCAGGGTGGCCAGTACCATAATCGCGCTGCCGGCCCGATTGAAGGTTAAATTGGGCCGGTTTTCCACGATAAAACCATCAATGACGACCGGCCCTTCGACTACTTCAAGCCGGACCTGATGCAAACCTTGTGGCAGTGTATGGGCCAGATTTACGATTTTGGATTGGTCAACAGGGATATTCAAGCCAATTTCGATAGGAATACCCTGATCAATTTGCACCCGCAGCCGGCCTTCGCTGGGAACAAAAGCCAAAGCTAGGCTGCTGCCCTCAAAGGTGAAGTGGGCTGCTGCTCCAACTTGATCGGTAGCCAGCGCGTCCCCAAAAGTTGCCTCGGCCTCTTTGAGGGTCTGCCAATCGCCTTCATAAGTTATGGCCCAGTGACCGGCTTGATGCCAGCCGGCATAGACCACCGGCGGGGCAGTGGCTTTTTCTTTCATGGCCTCGTAGACCGGCATGGGCGTAAAATCCGGCTCGACCATGCGGAAGTAATATTGAGGATTGCTGGCCCGCTCGCGGTCGTCGGCCTGCTTAAAAAACCAATAAAAACCGACGCCCAGCCAGGGCCACTCGCGCTCCATCCGCTCGTAGGCCAGGGCGGCGTAACGGCCCTGCTGCTCCGGCGTAACCTGTCCATACACCGGTGGAATACCGCTTTCCGGCGGCACGGCGTTCCAGCTTAATTCGCTCAGCCAGATGGCTTTGTGAGCATCGCCGTTGCGAACCATCACATCGCGCACGTAGAGGGGGCGGGAAAAGTTGAGCACACGCGGCTGCATGCGCCGGTCGGTGGGGCCGCTCCACAAGCCGTAGCCCTGCATGGCCAACACATCAAAGTAGGGCGCGGCCCCGGCGTCGTACATTTGCTGCAAAAAAAGTACATCACTCAGGCCGCCGGGGCTGGTCGGCTGGCCATTGGCGTCGTACCGGCGCACCCGGTCCAGTTCAATGGTGGCCGCCAGCGCCCCCATCACTACGATGGCGTCAGGGTCGGCGGCTTTGACGCGGGTGTAACCTTCTTTGAGCAGTGCGGTGTATTCTTCAGCGTTGATAGGGTAGACGCCCCACTCCGGGTAGATATTGGCTTCATTCCAGATTTGATAGGCCGGAATGCGGCCCCGGTAGCGAGTCGCCACCGCTGCGACAAAATCGCCGTAATCGCGGTAGTCGTCCGGCGGGGCAAACGTGCCAACGGTATCCGTCAGCGCCCGCGACCAACTGGGCGGGGTGCTGAGGCGGGCCATGATTTTAATATCATATTTCTCGGCCAATTCTACAATCTGGTCATATTTATTCCAGGCCGATTGGTACGGCTCGTGGCGGCGGTCTTCAAAATCGCCCTTGCCGTGAATTTCGATGTCCTGCCAGGGGAACTCTTGCCGAATCCATTTGAAGCCGGCTGCGGCAATCATTTGCATGGCTTTTTCCCGCTTGGCCGGCTCGACTTCATTTTGCAGAAAAGTGTTGATGCCGTAGGGGTTGACATCGGCATACTGCACCGGTACATCGTCGGCGGTTTGCAGCGGCGGCTGCAGGCGGGTCAGGCCGTATTGGATCACCCCGGAGATTTGGGGCAGGGTTGACTCCTCGCCGGTGAGGTTGAATAGGGTCTCACGCCACCAGGGACGACTAAAAAAAATGGCTCCAACAGCCAGCAGGAGCATCATCAGGCCGATAATGAGGGGTTGAGGTTTCACAGATTGGATTTTACTGTAACGGTCAAGGAGGGGCAAACGTGAAGGATTGGAAGGTTGGAAGGTGGAAAGGTGGAAAGTTAAAGGTTTATGAATTCCCATTTGTTATCCACCATTCGCCATTCACTTATTCACCATTCGCCCATTCACCGATTCGCTGATTTCAGGCTCTTTTGGTATAATTTAACTGCTTTGGGCGGTTAGCTCAGTTGGTTAGAGCGCCTCGCTTACACCGAGGAGGTCACAAGTTCGAGTCTTGTACTGCCCACTTCTATCAGTCGAAAACAAAGCCTTGCCAGTGCGGCAAGGCTTTTTGTTTTGGCTAATAAAAGCTGAATTGGCTGGGCTACTTCAGCCAGACTTTTCTGACGGTGATGAGTATCAACCTTCCTTTCCTAAATCTTGGGTAATTTTCCGAAACTGCGCCAGCGCCGCTTCCAAATCTTCGACAATTTCCAGGGCCAATTGGTCAAGATCAGGCGGAGCAGCCATTTCTGCCGGGCTGAGGTTGTCCAGCCAGAAAATGTCCAGATTGACCCGCTCGCGGGCCAAGAGCGCTTCGTAGGGATAGCAGCGCCAGCGGCCTTGCGGATTTTCCGGCGACCAGGTGGGGGTGCGCTCATGGCGGTTGGCCGGGTTGAAGCAGGCCACAAAGTCGTCCAAATCGTTGCGGGTGAGCGGGTTTTGCTTGAGGGTGAAGTTCTGGTGGGTGCGCAAGTCGTAAATCCACAACGCCTGGGTCTGAGGAGTTTCACTGGCCGGTTTGGCATCGAAAAAGAGGACGTTAGCCTTAATCCCTGCCGCATAAAAGATGCCGGTCGGCAGGCGTAATAGGGTGTGTACGTCGGCGGTGCGCAGCAATTCGCGGCGAATGACTTCCCCCGCCCCCCCTTCAAATAGAACGTTGTCGGGCACAACGACGGCTGCTTTGCCACCCGGTTTGAGCAGTGTTCTGACATGCTGCAAGAAGTTGAGCTGTTTGTTGCGGGTCGCAGCCCAAAAATCAGGCCGGATGACCGTCTGAACCTGCGGCGAAGCAGAAGAGACGCCGGTGGCAAAGGCGGTGCTGCTCTTTTTGCCAAAGGGGGGGTTGGTCAGCACCAGGTCAAACCACTCGCCAGGGTGGGCCAACAGACTATCTCCGACGACAAGCGGACTGTCCGGCGAGTCAACCCCAATGCCATGCAGGTAAAGGTTCATCAGGCACAACCGGGCGGTAGCGTCCACAATTTCCCAACCACGTAAACTCTCACAGCGCAGATGGCGCAAAGCTGCTGGAGTTAGGGGAGAATGGTGTTTGAGAATGAATTCATAAGCCGCCAGCAAAAAGCCGCCGGTACCCGCCGCCGGATCGGCGATGCGCTGGCCGGGGGCCGGCTGCATGACCTCGACAATGGCCTGGATCAGCGGGCGGGGGGTAAAATATTGGCCCGCGCCCGACCGGGTATCCTGGGCCTGTTTCTCCAGCAGCCCTTCGTAAATTGCCGCTTTCACGTCGAGGCTGAGGCCGGTCCAGCTTTCCCGGTCAATCAACCTTAGCAGTCGTTCCAACTTGGCCGGGTCGCTGATTTTGCTCCGGGCCTGGCGAAAGATGGCGGCCACCAGCCCTGTTCCCCGGCCCAATTCGGCCAGGATATGCTGATAATGGCGGTTTAGGGCGTCTCCTCTTAAAGCAACCAGGCTGGCCCAACTCAATTCAGGGGGAATGACTCCAGCAGGATCGTGCTCACCGGCCATTTTGAGAAAGAGCAGGTAGGTCAACTGCTCCAGGTAATCGCCGTAGGAAACGCCGTCGTCACGCAGAATATGGCAGTAGTTCCAGACCCGCTGGACAAGCGTGGAGGTTTCAGACATAAGAGTGTTGATAATTGTGAACAGTCTGACATTTCATTGACCATTCACAATTGATAATTCACTATTCACAATTAATCGGGTTTTTTCACGGCATAGGTATAACGCCGGGCCAGGGCCACGCCGGCCAGGGCCAGCAGGCCGCCGCCGAGTTGCAGCAGGGTCATGGTTTCGCCCAGTAAAAGCCAGGCCGTCAGCAGGGCCAACGGGGGGGTGAGGTTAGAGTAGAGTGAGGTCCGGGTGCTGCCCAGGCGTGACACACCGAAGTTCCAGAAGAAGTAGGCCAGGGTGATGCCGAAAACAGCGGAAAAAACCAGCGACCCCCAGGCCGTCAGCGAAACGCTGCCCCATTCCAGTTGGAGCAGCGGCGGGATGGCAAGAATGACCAGCGGAATGATGCCCACTGCTGTGGTAAAACTGGTCACAGCGATGGGCGAGTAATCACGCAGCAGCCGCCGGCTGACCAGGGTGTAGAGTGACCAGCACAGCGTTGCGCCCAGGATCAGGGCGTCGCCGGGCAAAGTTGTCCCGCCGAATTGAAGCTGGGCTTGATGGCTGCCGCCCAAAACAATCAAGCTAATCCCTGCCAACGAAAGCAGCACGCCCAGCCAGCCGCCCGCGGTAATTTTTTCCGTCCCGGCCAGAGTCCCAATCAGGGCCACCCAGGCCGGCACGGTGGCTAAAATGAGGGCGGCGTTATCGGCGGTGGTGCGGGCAATGCCGAAAATGAAACAGAGTTGGTACGAGGTGTTGCCCAACAGGCCCAAGATGAGCAGACGGCCCAGGTGATGCCGTTGAAATTTGAGCGAATAGCCCAGCGCCGGCACAAGGGCCAGCATCAGGCCGGCGGCCAGCAGCATACGCAGGCCGTTAAAGGCCAGGGGCGGCAACTCGACCAGAGCGAATTTGACCATCGAGAAGTTGACCGCCCAAAAGACGGTCGTCAGCACTAGCAGGCTGTCGGCCCAACCAACCTGTTGAGAAGATGAGGCGGAGCGCAAATCAGCCCGTCCCAAATTGGCGGTCGCCGGCGTCGCCCAGGCCGGGCACAATGTAGCCAATCTCGTTGAGTTTTTCGTCCACCGCGGCGATGTGAATGTCCACGTCGGGGTGGGCATCATGCAGGGTTTGGATGCCTTCCGGCGCGGCAATAATGCCCATGTATTTGATCCGCTGCGCCCCCCACTTTTTGAGAATATCCACCGTAGCCGAGGCCGAGCCGCCCGTTGCCAGCATAGGGTCAAGCACAATACAGACCTGGACCGTCGGCGAGACGGGCAGCTTGTTGTAATACTGCACCGGTTTGAGGGTGCGCTCATCACGGAACAGGCCAATGTGCCAGACTTCGCTGCCGGGCATCATCTCCCACACCCCTTCGACCATGCCCAGACCGGCCCGCAAAACCGGCACCAGGCCAATTTGCTCTTGCAAAAAAGCCCCCGCCGCCAGTCCCATCGGTGTTTCGACGGTGGTGGAGGCGAGGGCTAAATCACGGGTAGCTTCGTAAGCTAATAAAATGGCAATTTCACGAATCAACTCGCGGAACTTTTTGGGCTTGGTAGCTTTATCCCGCAAAATGGTCAGCTTATGCTTGACCAGGGGGTGAGCAGACTCGTATACATTTCTCATTTTTGGCCTCACTCGAGTTTTTAGAGTCAGCCAGCCATTGAATGGCCGACAGCTAAGCGTCCATTATAAACTGGGCAAAGGTAAATGACAAAGAGGGAGTAAGCAGTAAGGAGTAAGGGGGAGGATAGAGGATGGAGGATAGAAGATAGAGGATAGCAGATAGATAAAGAACTCTCTTCCATCCTCCATCTACCATCTTCTATCTTCTTTCCCCTACTTCTTACTCCCTACTCCCTACTTCCTTCTTCTTTTGCCACCGGGTAGGCTCGATGCTATAATATAATTGACCTCATTGTTAAACATAAGGAGGACGGCATGCACTTCGGAACTCTGGGTGGTTGGGAGTGGATTATTATCTTGGTGATTGTGATTATTGTTTTTGGCGTGGGCAAACTGCCTCAGGTGGGCGGGGCGATTGGCAAGTCTATCCGCGAATTTCGCGAAGCTTCGACCAGCCCCAAAGAGAAAGAGGCCGGCGAGGCCCCCGATCAGGGCAAGGCCTGATCAAGTTATCCCTACGATTTTTACAGGAGTGTTCACGAGCCTGCGGTACGCCACCGATAATGAAAACGCTTTTCGGCGGTTGGCGGTCAGCCGTCGGCGGTCTATTTAAGAGGAGTAGCTTATGCGATTCGGTGGCTTGGGTGGCTGGGAGTGGATTATCGTTTTGGTGATTGTCATCATTGTGTTTGGGGTGGGCAAACTGCCCCAGGTTGGTGCAGCTTTGGGCCAATCTATCCGGGAGTTCCGCGAGGCGACTTCTAAAAAGGATGACGAACCAAAAACAGATGAATCTACCGGCGAGAGTAAAGCTTAAAACAGCTTTTTGTCTAAAAAAGCGCCGTCTGCTAACAGGCGGCGCTTTTTGTTTGCCCTCACAATTCTTTAAACACTTTGGCCAGCGAGTCGCCATATACGGCTAAATCCCACTCGCAAAAGTAACCAAAAGGGGTTTGCCAGACCTTGTAGCCGGCGCCACGTAACCGCTGTTCCAGCCCGGTAAGCAGAGCCTGAGCAAACTCAGGCGAGGCTGTTGAGCTAGAGAGGTGGGTAAAAGAGTGCAGGACAATGTTTTTCAACTGGCGCTTATTGGCCAGCCATTTGATATTTTTAACCACCTTGGTTTCCAGGCCGGGCTTGGCTTCATCTTCGGCTTCGGCGTGCAGAAAGACGATGACCGCCTCCGTCACGGTCTCAGTCACATCCTGGTCGGGTACAGTGTCGAGGGTTTTGGAGAAGGATTTCCAGTAAAACTGTTTGGCTTGAAAGAGGAGTAGTTTCATAATTGATCGGCAAACATCTCGCGGTAGTGACGATACCAATTGTTTTGAAATCGCTCATCGGGGTCGTAGCGCCGTTTGAGACGCAGAAATTCGGGAAATTGGGGATAGCAGGCTTCGACTTGGGCGCGGGTGGCATACTTATGATAGGTCAAAAAGTAGCTGCCTCCACGCCGGATGGCCATATCAATCAGGCGGCGAAAGGCCGCAGCGGAATGTTCGATCCCCGCAGGGGTATGTTCGGTGTGTAGATTGAAGATGGTGCAGGCGTAAGGCTGCCTGGCCCAGGCTAAAAAGCTCTCCCCGTCCGGCTTGATCAGGCGGACGGTACCATAAATCAGGTTAACCCAATTAGCCCGAAAATCTTCGCTCACTTCGGCCAGAAAGCCGGGCAGGTCGGGCCGGGGGACATAAATCTCGGTGATAATTTCACTGCCGGGATGAGCTGCGCCCAATCGCCGGTCCAGGTCGTGATGGTAGTTGTCGAGGTAGGTACTCAATTGATGGGTATCCGAGGCGTAAATCTGGCCGGAGGTGGACAGGTAATAACCGGCGTACTGCCGAAACGCCTCGGCCTTGTTGGCGTGGGAAAGATAGAAAAGGTTGGTCCAGTTGTCCTCGGAAAGCTCTTTCTGCGCTTCCGGCAGAGGTGCAGCGTAATCAACCGGACGATAACAGGCAAAGACGCCGCGCCGCAGAAAATCATCCGATTGTTCATCCGTCGAAAATTGAAAGTCGCCATAGAGAAAGCCAGCCTCGAGGCGCTGCTCAAACGCCTCCAGCAGCGTGTCCACGGTGATAAGTTCCACCACCCGCTCCACTTTTTGCCGGGGGACCAGCCGCAGTTTGATCGAGTAAACCAGGCCAAACAAGCCGTAGCCGCCGATGACCAGCCGGAACAATTCACTGTTTTCCCGGCGGCTGCACCGATGAACCTCGCCCTGCCCGTCTACCAGAGTGAAGGATTCAACATCGCTGATGATGGGGCGCATTTTTAAGCCGCGCCCATGGATATTAGCTGCCAGCGACCCACCCAGGCTCAGCCGGTCGGCCCCGGTTTGCTTCTGGGCGATACCCCACTGCTGCGGCCAGGGCGTCTCCTTTTGGGTTTCAACCAGATAGTCAATTAGCTCCGGCCAGTGAATCCCGGCCTCGACTTCGATTAGCCCGGTCTGTGGATCAAAGCTCAAGACGCGGTTCAGCCGGGTGGTATCTATCAGAACTGCCTCCGTGCCAAACTGCTGGCCGCCCATAGCATGCCGCCCCCCGGCGATGCAGATCGCCCGGTTCTGTTGAGCGGCCCGGCGAACGGTCTGCTGAATAGACTCCAGCGAGTCTGGGGCGACGATTTCGGCCACTTGGGTGGGGTTGAGTTGGGAATGAATATCGTTGACGATGAGGTTTGGATGAGGTGACACCGTTTAATTTCCTTGTGATGAGAGGATTTTTATCGGAAGTATAACGGTAGTTGGAAGTAGTGTCACCTATCGAAAGTAAGGGTTACTTTATCACGCTAAATATTATGTTATGTAGCCAGATCAAAAGGTAAATCACTAATGTCACGTAACCGCCGGCCCTCGATTAACATTTCGAGCATATCCAGTTGATCTATATTTTGGATTTCCTCAATTGCTTTTTTCAGTTCGGGTAAGGCAAAGTGATAAACACAATCCAGGTCTCCCGTACCCAGGGCCAGGGCAGCCAGCCGTGTTGGCAGAGGTTCAGCCGTAACCGCCACAATGTGCGGGAGATGACCTTTTCGATTTCGAATGAGATTTAAGGCTTCGGTGCGAGTGTTCTGTGATCTGTCGCTGCGGATGATCGTACCAATTACCGGGGCGTAGATGCTGCAAGAGGATAAAGGCTTGTTCAAGAAAGTTTTTTGTGGCAACCTCAAACCGATCCCCGGCAGTCTGTTCTTGAATGTTTTCATAACTTATCGAGCAGGCCAAACTTCTTGCGATGCCCCAAGAGATTTCTCTGCTGGATCTATTGCTGCCATCGGCAAAATTAGGATATTCTACTTCACCCTTTTTGTCGCGTTTTATTCTGATAATTTCCTGGCAGATGTAACGATGATACTCTTGACGAAGCTCTGCAATGCTCATTGACTTTCCTAAGAGGGCAGGTTCATATATCAGAATTTGCATCTAAAAGGGGAATTTCACCACTGTGGTAGTCACCAATATAAATATTATCAAAATGGAATCTAAGATATTTCTGGTTCAATCCATGCTCGCGCCGTAGAGTAAGCACACTACCCTTACTTGACTCCTGTTGTCTACTATTTACAAGTACTTTTAAGCTTGAAGGTTCAATGGCTAACACGCCCAAATCCATCAGACAGTGATGTGTTGGACATAAGGCGAGAATATTACTTACATGATCTGGCCCTTTGTATTTCTTCCCAAGAGGTTGAACATGGTGAGCTTCACAATACCATGTATTTTTTAGACGGGGGGAATAGGCAACCCAACCGCATATCTGGCATTTGTAGCTGTACAACTCTTTGACAATTCTACTCTGGGCAGTATCACGCACAACACGAACCACGTTACCTGTTTTTCGATTAGGTTCTGGTAGGCTATCGGGAATATAAACAGCTTCATCCACATATACTTCTTCAACATTGGGCTTTCCCCAAATTTGCTCAAAGTGATGTAATTGTTCTGTTACATCTAAGTGGTTCCTAATTTCAGTAACACCAAAATAAGCTTGCTCACCTTCAAGACGAATGTATAAATCCCACCTACCATCACGCCTGTTAGATGGCATTCGACTCAAAAGTGATTTGACTTGGCCTAGTGGGATGAAATATCGGCCCTGTGACCCACAGATAAGGACCATCCAGGAATGATCTTCATCCCATTTAAGCATTTGGTGATATTTTGTTTTTGCTAAAGAGAACCAGTAGTATCCTTTTCTTTGATAATAAGACTGACTGTTGAAAGCAACCAGTACAGCCTCCCGACCATCAATTATCAAGATATTTTCGGATGCTTCCTTGACTTCTCCAAATCGTTCCAGGAAAGTAGCCAACTCTTGGATAGCCGCTCTGCTTTCTTCAGTCCGACCAGATGATTGAATTTTCATGAAAATATCTCTCAGCCAGTTAACATACCTGTTATACCAGACCCCATCATTGGATTAAGCATTGAATAATCACTGAGGTTGGTTATTCTACGGATACACCCGCCCCAGCGTCCGCGGAAACGGATTGGTCTCGCGCACATGATGAATCCCGGCAATCCAGGCGACGGTGCGCTCGACGCCGAGGCCGAAGCCGCTGTGGGGCACGCTGCCGTAGCGGCGCAGGTCAATGTACCATTTGAAGGCTTCGGGCGGCAGTTTGTGCTGGTGGATGCGCTGCAGCAGCAAATTGGGGTCGCTGATGCGCTCGCTGCCGCCGGTGATTTCGCCGTAGCCTTCGGGGGCCAGCATGTCCACGCTTTTGCACACTTCGGGACGGCCCGGCCAGGGTTCCATGTAAAAGGCTTTGGCAATGGTTGGGAAGCCGTAGACAAAGATGGGTTTATCGAACTGTTGGGTCAGCGCAGTTTCGTGGGGGCTGCCAAAATCCTGGCCCCACTCGAGGGCAAGCAGTTCTTTTTGCTCCTCGTCGCCGGTTTCAGCCCGAATTTTGCTAATACGCTCCAGGGCCTCGTCGTAAGAAATGCGGGGAAAGGGCGGCGTGACCCGCTGCAAAGCCGTTGTATCCCGTTCCAGCACGGCCAGTTCGTTGGCCCGCTCTTCCAAACAGCGCTGGACGATATAGCTCATAAACTCCTCTTCCATCGCCATCAGACCGTCCAAGTCGCAAAAGGCCATTTCCGGCTCCAGCATCCAAAATTCGGTCATGTGGCGGCGAGTCTTGCTCTTTTCGGCCCGAAAGGTCGGCCCAAAGCAGTAAACTTTGCCAAAGGAGTAAATGTTGGCCTCGTTGTAAAGCTGACCGGTTTGGGCCAGGTAAACCTTGTCGCCAAAGTAATCTACCTCAAACAGGGTACTGGTGCCCTCGCCTGCCGCCGGGGTGAGGATGGGCGTGGACATCTCCAGGTAGCCGTGGCTGTCCAGCCAATCGCGGCAGGCCCGCATCACCGTAGCCCGCAGGCGGAGAATGGCCCACTGCAAGCGGCTGCGAATCCAGAGGTGACGGTTTTCCAGCAGAAACTCCACCCCATGCTCTTTGGGAGTAATCGGGTACTCTTCGGCAATTTGGACCACTTGCAGGGCGTTGGCGTCCACTTCATAACCGCCTGGCACCCCTGGCGCACGCGGATTTTCTTTGACCGTGCCCCGCACAATCAACGCCGACTCCTGGGTTAGCCGTTTGCCGGCCTCAAAAACTTCATCCGGTACATTGCCCCGAAAGAGCACGGCCTGCATCGTGCCGGTGCCGTCGCGTACCTGGAGAAATTGCAATTTACCTTTATCGGTACGGGCGTAGAGCCAACCCTGGATGGTCACTTCTTGGCCGACGTGTTGGGCGATATTTTGGATAGCTACGATGTTGCTCATCTGAAATCTCCTTTGTAAAAGGAGTGCAAACCTCGGTTTGCTGTCAGCAAGGCAAGCCTTGCACTCCATTTTTATTATTGGTGGCGTGCCCCCGGCTCGTGAACACTCCTTTGTAAAAGGAGTGCAAACCTCGGTTTGCTGCCAGCAAGGCAAGCCTTGTACTCTATTTTCATTGGTGGCGTACTCAGGCTCGTGAACATTCCTCAAATTACTGATCTTTGGGCCACTCCGCCCCATCGTAATAACGTGTACCACGATGGCCTTTTTTGGCAATAGGCGTAGCCAGACGCTCTCCCGGTGCTTCGACCAGGATCAACGTGCGCGGCTGGCCCGACTCTGGGTTGACGGCCCCTTCGATCAACTGCTTGATCTTGAGCCGCCCGATTAGTTGATCGTTGAAAATGGTGTAAACGTAATCGCCCACCTTGAGTTTGGAGGGTTTGCCCTTCATGTGAAATTCGTACTCGGTCAACGCGCCGTTGTATAGGGCGTTGACCGTTTCAATCCCATCCTGGGCCGGAATGGTTTTGCTAATACCGAAGCTCATGCGTGTGTCACCTTTCTCTGCAAACGACCGCCGACAGCCGACGGCTGACCGCCGAAAAGTATAAAGACACAGTGGACCCAAATTTGAGAAGCCAGCACGCCCACGTGCGGCGGCGTTTGGCACGAAGGCGTGCCTCACTCCTCGGAAATTGAATCTACTGAGACTATTTTCTTTGGCGGTCGGCGGTCTGTCTCAAGGCAGGAAAAAGAAGCCGATGCCGATAATCAAATAAACGCCCAATAGCTGCACTCCCTCCAGCCAGTTGCTTTCACCATCCAGGGCGATCAGCGCAGCGATAAGTGAGGCGGCAAACAGGGCGATGAGTTCAAACACATTAAAGGTCAGGGTCAGCGGGTGGCCCAGGGCCAGGCTGATAAAGACCAGCAGTGGTGCGACAAACAAGGCCACCTGCAAACTGGAGCCGAGCGAAATTGCCAGCGACAGTTCCATCTTGTTCTTTAAGGCCATCTGGATAGCGACCACATGCTCGGCCACATTGCCGACCAGCGGGATGAGGATAATCCCCAGGAAGAACTCGGTGATGCCCAACTCCTCAACCACCGGCTCCACCGCGCCGACCAGAACCTCGCTCAAATAGGCAATACCCACCGTAGCCGCCACCAGCACAATAACGGCTGTGCGCAGGCTCCACTTCGGCTGGTGCTGCTCGTGGGCCTCAACTAACTCATCAGAGGTGTCGGCGATTTTAAAGGAAAACACAATGCTCAAGGCATAAACCACCAGCATCACCACCGACGCGCCCAGGCTCAAATATTCCACCCCGGCGTGGTCCACCAGGTCAATGCTGTAGTTAAACAGCGACGGCACGGCCAGAGCAATCAGGGCCAGGATTAGCATGGTCGAATTGACCCCGGCCTGCCGCCGGTCAAAGGTTTGGATGCCAAACTTAAAGCCGCCCAACAGCACGCTGAAACCCAAAATTAGGAGCAAATTCCCCAGAATGGAGCCGGTGATGGAAGCCAGCACCAGTTCCAGTAAGCCGCCCTGAATAGCGACGATGCTGATAATCAATTCGGCGGCATTGCCCAGGGTGGCATTGAGCAGGCCGCCCAATTTAGGACCAGTATACAAGGCCAGTTCTTCCGTCGCTTTGCCCATAAAGCCGGCCAGGGGGACGACCCCCAGCGCGGCGGTAAAAAAGATTACTATTGGCGACCAGTGGAAAATCTTGGCCAAAACGGCGATGACAGCAAACACCAACAAGATGTAGTTCAGGTATTTCACGTGTTAACTCTCCCGTTTTATGAGGTTGCGCAGCCATATAGTACACCGAAACAGCAGCTAAAGCAACCAGTTTCCAGGAGAGGAGTCTGTCCCAGATTTTAGGCAGACCTCATAGGTTTTCAAAACCTATGAGGTCTATCTCCTAAAAATTGGGACGCACCCCCAGGAGAGCTATTGGCGCTCTTTTTAACTTTTGCCAAAAGCCCCCCGTCGGCTTTATGATAGGCTCTGTGATGGTTACTCAAGCGCGTATCGCCCCTTCGCTGCTGAGCTGGCAAAGAATGCTGCTCTTATTATACTGGCCCTGGGAACTGATTCCGGTGGTGGGCGGCTGCGCCTGGCTCTACTGGCAGACCATGCCGCCCGGCATGAGTTCGTGGATCATCGAGGGGTGGGATTCGGCGGTGCTGCAAATTACGGGCAGCACTTGGGGTGTGCCGCACTCGCCCGGTTATCCGCTTTATACCCTGCTGGCCAATATTTTTGTTAGATTGGTAGGGCTGCTGCCCGGTCTGGCTGAAACCTCGGTTGCCTGGAGGGTCACGTTTTGGTCAACCATCACCAGCCTGTTGAGCCTGATTTTTGTCTACTTTACCGTCTGGAAGCTGACCAAAGACCGAGTGGGAGCAATTTTAGCCAGCGTGGTCCTGGGAGTCAGCTTTATTTTTTGGCGCGGGGCCATCATGGCCGAGGTCTACAGCCTGAACGCCTTTATTTTTGCTTTTACTTACTGGCTGGCGCTCTACTGGGCCGACGCGCCCACCGAACGGCGGCTGATGGCGTTGGGCCTGGCGGTAGGGGCCGGCCTGGCGCACCATCGCACGGCCCTCATCCTGCTGCCAACCATTGCGTTGTGGGTGCTGCTGAAAACCTTAGCCGAAACTGACCGCGGCCGCGGCTGGGTGCTGATTTTGGGCCTGCGCTGGGTGGTATTGGCTGTCGCTGCGGCCCTGCCTCTGCTGTCGTACTTCTACCTGCCCTGGGCCGCCGCGTACCGGGTAGACCAAACCTGGCTATACGCCGACACGTCCGACTGGAATACCTTTTGGTTTGTGGTTTTGACCCGCGAGTGGTGGGGCCTGGTGGAAATTCCGACTACGCTGGTCGATTGGGGCCAGGCGCTGGAAGGGCTGTTGCGGCAGCAGGCCAGCCAGATAACGGTTTTCGGGGTACTTTTGGGGCTGGTGGGCCTGCTTCTCACCGGGCGCCGGTTGTTCCTGTTTGGCCCGCCGCTGCTGGCCTTTGTCTTTTTTGGCGTAGCCTACCACGTGGCCGATCTGGACAGCATGCTCATCCCCCTCACCCTAACCCTCTGTATTGGCCTGGGCGTGCTGGTTGGCTATAGTATCCAGTGGCTGGTGGGGGCTATTCGTATTCGAGGGGAGGCCATCAGAGATCGCTGGCTGCGAGTGACCGTCAGGGCGGTGCTGTCGCTGGGGTTGGCGGCGGGCGCTTACCTTATCTACCGGCCCCTGGCGGCGGCCAATTATGAAGAGGTCAACCTGAGCGGCGACTGGCAGGCCGAGGATTTGGTGGAAGAGATCGTCGCTATTGCCAAAGCCGGCACCCCCTTGACCATTATCGGCCAGGATAACAGCGTGCTGCCCGATTTTATTTACGCTCAGGTGGTGTTGGGCCAGCCGGTCGAGCCGCTTTCGACGACCAGGCTCAGCCGGATGCCGGAGCAGGCCAGTATTGCCCTGCTGCAAGAGCGGTTTGACAGCGGCCGGCGGGTGCTGGTAGATATTGAAACCATTGATCTAAACTTTATCCCCTGGCTGTCGGCGGCTACCAAAAGCGGCCAGATTTTCCTGGCGCCGACCGGCCACCCTTATCTGTGGGAGTTATTACCCCGGCCTATGCCCGCTGTTTTGCCCGAAAAAGAAGCCTGGACCCAGGTTCCACCCGGCCAATTTCTCGACGGCCAGGCTTCGATTATTGCCTACCACGAGCAGATCAGCCGCAAACGCACCGGCTGTTTTTTGCGCCTGACCCTCTTCTGGCGGGTCGAGCAGCCGCTTGACCAGGATTATTTTGTGGCAGTTCAGCCCCTTGGCGGCGAAACCGTGCTGGACAAAAACGACCATTTGGGCCTGATGCGGGGTTATTTACCCACCTCGCAGATCAGACCGGGTGAGATTGTGCGCGATGAAGTGGACCTGCTCATCCGCCAGCCGGCGGCGCTGCCCGGCGTGAATTTGGTGGTCAATTTGTATCAGGTGCGAGATAACCAGTTTCCCACCTTTGGCGAAGTCACGCTGCCCATCACCGTTGACCCCAATGGCTGCAAATAGATTTTGGATTTTGGATTGATGACAGCAACCTTTGAACAACCCGATGGTTTGTATCTTTCAACCGGCGCAACGCTGGCCCAACTGCTAGAGGATGAAACCCTGGCCGCCTTCGCCGCCGGTATGTTACACGCCGCCCTAACTACAACCTGCTACCTGCTACCTGCTACCTGTTGCATCTCTCTGACCGAGACGTTGCATTACACCGGCGGGCCGGAAAGTTACCCGCTGCTCACCGCGCTGCTCACGCTGGACGCCGAAGTGCATGCCCAGGTAGGCGAAGATCGGCGGGTGCTGCCGCTGCCCGGCTTTTTGAGCTACCGGGCCAGCCTGCCGCCGGAACGAGCGCCCCTGGCAGCCCTGCGCCTGCCGCCGCTGAATCGGGGCGGGCGTTACCATTTTGCCGTGACCGATGGGGAAAGCTGGCTGGCTGCCCGGCTCGATTTGCACGAGACCCTGCGCGTAGCGGGCCATGTGCGCCTGGCCTTGAGCAGTCCCACCCGACCGCCGCAGCGGCTGCCAAGCATCGAAGAGCGGCTGGATCGCCAGATAATGAGCCAGGCTGTACTGGAAACGGCGCTGGCTGCCGCCACAGTGGATTTAGCCAGCCCTCTCACTCAGGCAGAACAAACAGTCCTGCTGGCAGTCTTAAACAGGTTGATCGTGTAAAAGGTCTTCTGTGTCGGCCAGCACAGCCCTGGCCCAGAGGGTGACATTAGCCTGGTAAACCTCGGCGTTGTCCAGCCGGACATCGGCAATGGTGCGCGTCCAGCTTACCCCGGCGGGCGAAAATTTTTCGCCCCGGGTCACACTCCATGTTCGGCGTCCGCTGTCTAACCTTTGATGGTTCTGCCGTCTAATCTCAGCCGGAGTTTGGCCCTGTCGCATAAATTTGACCAGCAGTTCCCTGGCCTCCAGCCAGCCTTGCCGTGAATAACCCTGGTGTTGCAGCATATAACAAATCACGGTCAGATGGTGGACCAGGCCATAGGTGGTGGGATTTTCCAATTCTTTAGCCAGGCAGAGATCAAACCGCTCCCGGCACTGTTCGCCGGTGGCAAACTCCGCCCCGCAGTCAGGGCAGCGCTGCGCCATTCAAGCTTCACCCGAGCTGGGGCCGGCCATGTCTGCGCTGATAGCCGCCAGGTACTCGGCCTCTTCGGCGAGGTGCTGCCGCAGGCTGGCGGCTGCAGGAGCGTTTTTGGCCCGTTCCAGCCAATACAGCTTGAGCGCGGCCTCGATCTCTGGCCGGTGCAATTGATAAGGGTCGGCCGCTTGCTTGTACTGTAGATAAGCGACAATAGCCTGCGCTTCTTCCCTGGTAAAAACGGACAGGCGGAAACGGGCATAATCGTAAAAGGTCATGGCTCCGTAGCGGCGAGGGTTCAGGAAAACGGTTTGGCCGGTGGTGCGCTTGAACAGCCGCGTTTTGGTTTGGTGTTCCACAGTAACATCGCTAAAGCCGTGGATTAACACAAACAACGGCTCGGCGGTTTGCAGTTCATCCCGCAAATCGGCAATGAGGTAGGCCGGCAGAAAGAACCTCAAACCGGCTTCGGAAAAGAAGCTAAGGGCAGCATAATGGCGGTCAAGCAGGCTGGCATCAATGGCTTGCCAGTTACTTTTTCCCTTGAAAGGCTCGATTTCCTCATACGGTTCGCATCCCTCAAAGCTGCCCTGGAGAAAATTGTCCCTCGGATATTCGTTCTGCCCAAACGCATTATGGATGGTTTGGATGGTTAGTTCGCGGTTGTTCATAGCCGCGCCCTTAAGTCCAGGTCTGTTTCATAGAATGGATCGACTGCCGGATTAGTTCTTCCAGCGTGGGCAGGTCAACATCTTTGAGGCGCTTGATATACAAGCATGACTTACCGGTGGTGTGTTTGCCCAATTTTTGCAGCAGCGGCTCATACTGCTCGAAGCCAGCCATGATGTAAAGGGTCAGGTTTTGTTTGCGGGGCGAGAAGCCGGTCAGGAAGTAATCGCCCTCCTGGCCGCTGCTGTATTTGTAATGGTAGCGGCCAAAGCCGACCATGCTGCTGCCCCACATTTTAGGTTCCTCTCCGGTGATCCGGCGCATCAGTTCCAGCACGGTGAAGCAGTCCTGGCGCTTTTGCTCATCGCTGACCTCTTGCAGAAACGCTTCTACACTTTGCCCGGTTGGTTTGGTTTTGAGTTCGGCCATAATTAATCCCCCTTTGAGAGTATATTCAATGCCTGGCTGATAAACCACTTGAGTCCGGCCCGCATCCTTTTTTCTGTAGGTGAGTCCAGCCCCCACGTGGCAATTTTAGTAATGGGGCGCAGCGCGGCGTAGAGATCCCAGTAGGGGAGATGGCTGACATCAAGCGGAGCCAGGGCTTGATACTGCCGGGTGAACTGGCGCATGGCGGCGCGGCCATAGGCCCATAAAAACTCAAGGCGGCTGTTGGCCAGGTCGGCCAGGGGGTCGCCTACGGCGGCGTCCTCCCAATCAATAATGGCCGCCAGCCGGCCTGTCTGCCACAAGATGTTCCCCGGCCAGAAATCGCCGTGCAGCAGGACCGCCTGATTGCGCGCCGGCAACGGCCAGAGTGAGTCTAATATAGCTCGGATTCGCCCTTCGTCAAATGTGGCATCAAGGGCGGCGGGGCGATCTCGCAGGATTTGGGCTACCCGGTTTTCCTGCTGGGGCAGAAAGGATAAATCCACTGCTGCGGCACTAAGTGTGTGAATCCGGGCCAGTTGCGTGGCAAGCTGCCGGGTAAGATCGGGCAGGTGAACTGGCGCGTCTTCCGGCGTGCCTTCGATGTATTCAACGATGATGACAGAGGTGGGAAATATCTGGCCGGAGGAATCGAGGTAGTAAGGCGCGGGTACAGGCAGGTGATGTGCCTGCAATAGCTGCAACAGCTTGAACTCGACGGCGGCGAGGTGCGGATTGTGAGCCAGGTCTGCCGGGCCATGCTGGCGGACCGCCAGCTTTCGGGTCTGGCCGTCGGGCTGCTCGATCTCCAGGGCTGTTACCTGGGCTGAAACGCCTCCGGCCAGCGGCCAGATCCGTCGCAGCTTGCTGTGCGGCTCCATCCGACGCAGCAATTGTTCAAACTTCGGGTCTTCGTTGGCTGTGGTCAAGGCTGCGGATCGTTTATTCCTGCGGGATAAGGCTGTAGCAATACTACCTGGCGTTTCCCTAATTGAAAATGTTCAACCCGCCGATAGTGAGCGTGACCAACCCGCTGCTTTTTATCGGCCACAATGGCGACAACCGCCCCCTCAGCTAATACCGGGATCAACCCTTCAAGCATTTGCCCTATCTGGCCCTCGGCAACAGCCGGCGACGAAGTCAAAGGTTCCCAGGCCGTTTGTTGACCATACGGCACATCGGTCATGACCATATCTACCCTCTCCTCTGGCAGATGGTCTTTAATAGCCCGCTGATCCGTCGCATTTGCCCTGAACAGGTGTGTTTTCAAGGGCCGGCGCTTGACTAACTTCAGGAGCCGATTTCTCAGGGTTTGAGCATGGCTGAGAGCCGCCCGGTGTGAAGCTTTCTCATAGCGTTCGATCAGGGTTGAGAGTTCAACTATCCGGGCCTCTAACCCGGTCAGGGTCAACAAGTTCAGATTACGGGCCGCTACTTCGAGAATGTCCGGGTTAACGTCTGAGCCAATGATCCGATCTATCTCCTCCCCATGTAAATAGGCCAGGACGGTCAGATGATAGGCTCCGCCGCAGCAAGGATCATAGAGAACAGCGGGTTTTGTCAAACCCTCCGCTTTACAAATGGCCCTGCACCGTTGAAAAATCTCGCCGGCCAGCCTGACAGGCAAAGCCGGATGGCCGGGTAAGCTGTAGAAAACGCCGCCGCTGGCATAAACGGAATAATCCTGCTTTTGAGCAAACCTGTATTGCACCTGTCCCCTACCGCCAAAGTCTCAAGCTACCAGCCTCAAGAATAACAAAAAAGACGCTGGTGACAGCGTCTCTTTACTGATTCTTACTTTTGCCTGTCTCTTTTTGGTGAGACTCACCTGCCACTACCTTGACCCAGGCGACCTTTATCGTGGCGGCTAGTCCTCTTTTGTCTGAGTGCTTGATAATCTTCCGATCCATTCACTCGGGGGAAGATCGCAGATCATTAACCATTCCATTGCTTCTTCGGGTTTAGTGAATACTCCAATCCGAAGCCCCTGCTCATAATAGGAGTCCACAAATTCTTTCAGGTTCATTCTGGCCATAAGATCTTCTGGAACCACCAAAGCCCAAAATTTCCAGCCGGCATTAACTCCGAGGAAACCAATCGGTCATACTCCACTCGGTATCCTCCGGGGAGAGGGCCGAATTTCCCCGATCATCCGACAGCCACTTTGAGGCTTTGTACTCTTCCAGTGTCCTGGCCCCGGCGTTTAGAATCTCGCGAAATTTCTCACCGCCGATGGGCTGGTGAAAGGTGTGATGCACGATTTGGGTGTCAGAATGATACACCAGCTCGGCATATTCATTTTTGATAATAATTACTTCGGACATCGGCCAGTCTCCTCATTGGGACAAGCGGACGTTTAAACAGCGGAATTATGGGTAGATTACCCCTCAATTATATCCCGCTACCAGAACCCTGTCAAAGCCCGTAACATGATCACGGCATCTCCTGGGTAGTGACGGGCTGATCTATGGCCCGCAATCAGGCGGCCTCCTTGCTCAATAACTCCCTCAGGCTGATAGCCTCGCGCGTAGTCAACCACAACCCTCCCTTTTTACTCCCTGACAAGCCCCAAACGGTTTTAGATTTTGGATTTACGATTGGGTTGAACCTATGAAAACCGGCAAATTAGGGCAGCGTCTAACGCCGGGTGTGGATAACAAGGGCACTCCTTGTGGATAACTAGGGAAGCGGTGGGGAAAACTCGGATTGGCCCGGAGTTGGTCGTCATTTCAACCCAGAAGCGGCAAATTTAGCCTTAACGCTTGCCCCCCTCCCCACTCTCATGTATGATATGAGAACCTTCGGAAACCCAAGAGGCAACCTTGTCAGCGGCCCTCGTCTGGCGATGAAGTCGCCGGATTATACCACAGCGGCCTATTAATCAGGCTAAAGCCGGGTTGACCCGGCGCAGTTTGGTAGCCCTGGCATTCATGCCGGGGCCGGCAAGTTGGACGAAATAGTTTCCGAAGGCTTTCTACCTGTCTTCTCACCTTCCAATCGACAAGGTTTATGCTTACTTTCAAAAACGCTGCCGAACTTAAATCCTGGCTCACCGCCAATGGCATTGACCTCACTCGCTGGGGGACCGGCGGAGCCAAGACCGTAGAGAACCTCTGGTCTGAACTGGCCGAGGGTGAGTCGGAGCTGCATACTGGCCCACCCCGGCGGCTGGTGCGGATTGTCAGTGTGACGATTTGTCGGGGCAGGCGGACGCTGGTGGAGGTAGGCCAGGTTTTTGGCGATAACCAGTACCGCTACCGCGATATGCCGCCTACGGAAAAACTCAAGCCGGGCGAGCAGCCGGTCGAGGCGGCCATTCGCTGTTTGCAGGAGGAGTTGGAAGTTACGGCTGACCAGGTCAGGATTATCTCCGCCGCCGCCGAGCCGGAGGAGACCATGCAGGACTCGCAGTCGTATCCCGGCCTGACCACCCATTACATTCGTTACCAGGTCGAAGCTAAAGTTGCCGGCCTGCCGCGCCAATCCTTTTCCACCGTTGAGGCCGCCCACGACGACGGCGACCCGGTCAAAAGCCATCAGTGGCGCTGGAAGCCTCTGGCTACGGGGTACTAAATTATGGAGCTATTGGGTAGTTTTATCGTCCTGCTGCTTTTAGGCATCTTGGGCCTGGTCCTGCCGGCGCTGCTGGCTGCCTGGCTGTTTACCCTGGTTTTGCCCGTGCCTTTTGATCAGATGGTGTGGGCTTCTTTGGGCATGCTCGTGGTTATAAGGTATGTCATTCTGAATCTGGCCGATACTCCGGGCGCTAAGGAGACAGATATTGCCGGGGCCATCATCGCCCCGCTTATTTCTTTTATTCTGCTCGCTGTGTCCGGCCTGGGCGGCTGGTTATTGTTACAAGTCATTTCGCTTGATTTGACCCTGGTCCAGGCAATTATCTTGTTTGCCATCAGCCTAACGGCTGGGGCTTACTTTTCGGTCAGGTCCGGCACAGGCGGTTTGCCCCTTTGGATGACATCCCTCCCGGAGATAGACGAGGAGTTTGAAAACGACGATAGGGTTATTGCCCCCAGGCCGCCCCGAAAGCGCAAGAACCGAACCAAAGGGCGATGAACGAATTACCTTTGCGAATTAAGCAATTTCTGGCTACGCACACGACTCTGACCTTAGCCACCCTGGCCGAAGATGGCCGGCCCCAGGCCGCGCCGCTCTTTTATGCCGAGCTGGACGACCTGTCGCTAGTCTTTATCTCCGAGCAGCGGGTGCGCCACAGCCAGAATGTGGCCCGTGATGAGCGGGTGGCCGCTGCCATTTATGCCGACGGGCAGCAGTGGCAGTCCATACGTGGGCTACAGCTCGAAGGGCGCTGCGTTGCCCTCTCCGGCGCAGCCGCCGAGGCCGCTCGCCGCGCCTATCTGGAAAAGTATCCTTTTATTATAGAAAATCAACTATTGGCCGGTATGCTGGAGCAGATCACCTTTTACAAAATTACCCCCACCTGGCTGCGGCTGATTGATAACTCGCAGGGCTTTGGGCATAAGGAAGAGTGGAGGGTGGAGGAAACTCAAGGGAACTAATGACTGTCTAGTTAACCTTGTGCTTTTGGAGATTAGAGATTAGGCAATCTCTAATCTCCACCTGTAATACCGACCTTGTTTTGGGACAAGGTCCTTTTATCCCTTCCGTCCCTTTAACATTCTCCCCCACTTTTCCCATTGGTTTAACAAAATACCTATGTTATAATAACGCATGCAATGGCTGATTGACGGACATAACCTCATCGGGCAGATGCCCACCCTGCGGCTGGACGACCCCAACGACGAAGCTAAGCTGGTGGAATATCTCCGCCGCTACCGGGCGCGAACCGGCCACCGGCTGACGGTCATTTTTGATGCCGGGCCGGAGTACCGGGTGGCGGAAACCAAAAAGTCCGGCGGGGTGACAGTCCAGTTTACTCCTCACGGCCAGACCGCCGACCAGATGATTGTACGGCGGCTGCGGCAGGTGAAGAACCCGCAGGAGTGGGGCGTTGTTTCGTCAGATCGAGCCGTGCAGCAGGCCGCCCGCCAGTCCCGGGTGAGGGTACTGGCGGCCCGCGAGTTTGCTCAACAACTGCTCCAAAGCAGTCCCGCTGCGCCAGAGGATGACCGGGGCAGCCAGGTTGAGGTCAAGCTCTCGCCTGAAGAAGTTGACGATTGGCTCAAGCTCTTTAAAAAAAGTAGGGTAAACCATGAATAAACCAACCCCTCCATCAATCTCCCACGACAGCTTGGCTGCCGTTAACTCCTCTTCCTTCACCGACCTGGCTTTGGCCCACCAACGGATTACAACCCTGGAAACAGAACTGGCTCAGCTCCAGCAGGAACTGGCCGAAGCCAGGCGTGAACTGCGCGAGGCTGACACTCTCAAAACCGAATTTATCGCTACGGTCAGCCACGAACTCCGTACTCCCTTAAATTCAATTATCGGCTTTGCCAAATTACTCCTCAAACAAAAGATCGGCCCGCTCAACCCGGTCCAACAAACCGATGTCTCGCTCATTTACGACAGCGCCCAACACCTGCTGGGCCTGGTCAACGATATTCTGGACCTGTCCAAAATCGAAGCGGGCAAAATCCGGCTCGACCTGGACTGGGTCAGTGTCGAGGAAATTATTGTGGGGGTCATGGCCTCGACATATATCCTGATCGAGGGCAAACCCATCGAACTCCGGGAAGAGATCGAGCCGAATTTACCCAGAGTGTATGTAGACCGCGGCCGTATCCGCCAAATTGTGATTAATATTCTATCCAATGCGGCCAAGTTTACCGATGCCGGCTGTATTACCATGCGCATCCGCCAGATTACCAAAAACGACCAGCATTTTATCTGCTTCTCGGTTAAAGATACGGGCATCGGCATTGCCCCCGAAGATATGGACAAGGTTTTTGAAGCCTTTCGCCAGATTGACAGTTCGATTGCCCGGCGGGCCGAAGGTACCGGCTTGGGCATGCCGATTAGTTATCGCTTGGTCACACTCCACGGCGGCGAATTGTGGGTTGAAAGCCAGGTAGGGCAGGGCAGCACCTTTTCATTTACCATTCCCTTGCAGCCGCCGCCTGCTCTGGCGGAACGGGGTGGTAAGTAGGGATTAAAGATTAGGCAGTTCCAGGACTTAAATTCTTCAAGGGCGTGGTGCGTAAAGTAAATTTGCCACACACCACGCACTACGTACCACGAGTGTAACAAAGTCATTTACGACCGTTAAGTAACTTCAGGCAAGTTGAGATTCATGAGCAAAACGATCCTCTATGTTGAAGACAACGCCGCTAATCGAGTGCTGGTGCGCCAGGTTTTAGAAGGCGTTGGCTATACCGTGCTCGAAGCGACCGACGGCCTCAGCGGTATCAAAGCTGCCCAGGAAGCTCAGCCCGATTTGATTTTGATGGATATTAATATCCCCGGCATGGACGGCTACGAAGCGGCCACTCGCATCAAGAGCCTGCCGGAATTAAGCGATATTCCCATTATTGCTCTCACTGCCAAAGTTATGGCCGGCGACCGTGAACGAGCGTTGGCCGCCGGCTGCAACGGCTACATTGCCAAACCCATTGACGTTGACACCCTGCCCCGGCAGGTAGCCGAATTTTTGGGGGGGCTGCGGGAGAGCATCACCGTCGAGCAGGAAAGCGCCTACCTGCGCGAGTACAACGAGCGCCTGGTTGACCGGCTGGAGAAAAAAGTGCAGGAGCTAACCAAGGCCAACGAAGCCCTGGCCCACACCGATGCCATGAAATCCCGCTTTATCAACCTGGCCGCACACGAACTGCGCACTCCGCTGGCGGCGGTGCATGGCTATCTGAGCCTGCTGACCAGTTCGGACAGTTCCTTTATGGGCCAGGCCGATGAGAAAACCTTACAAATTCTCGAAGGGGTTGTGACCGGGGTAGACCGGCTGCGGGGCATTGTGCAAGACATGCTCGATGTGACCCGGATTGAGGCCGGCACGCTGCAATTGAAACACGCCCCTATCGGTCTGTCTCTAATTTTAGACAAGATTCAGAAAGACTTCAAAAATGTAGTCACCCGGCGGCAGCAAACCCTGTTGGTGGCCGACGCTCACCACATCCCTACCTTGTGGGCCGATGGCGAACGTGTGACCCAGATTTTGCGCAATTTGGTCAGCAACGCCGTCAAATACACCCCCGATGGCGGGACCATCGAGATCAAGGTGGACCTGTTGGGCGATGATTCCGATTTTGCCCGGAACTCACCCGCGCCGCAGCCCTTTGTAAAAATAACGGTCAGCGATACCGGCGTAGGCATTGCTGCAGAAGAGCAGGATCGTATCTTTGAAAACTTTTACGAAGTCCGCGATATTGAACGGCATAGTACCAGCAAAACCGAATTTATGGGCGGCGGGACCGGCCTGGGCCTGGCTATTGCTCGCGGCGTCGCCCAGGCGCACGGCGGCTCGCTCTGGGTAGAAAGTGAGGGCCACGATCCGGTGCGCTGTCCTGGCAGTCAATTTCACCTCATTTTACCGCTGGGTGAACCGGCCAAAGATTAAATCCACGCTTTTGACATCTTATCTGGAAGACCTTATCATGGCCGCACTATCCGGGCCTGATTTTACCCATGCGAATTCAGGCCGGTTTTGGAGCCCCTGTTGAAGGTCCACTGGCTGGACAGCCTGCCCCCGGAAAAGCGAACCATTTACCTGGTTCTCCTGGGCATTATTTTGTTAACTATCCCCTGCTACTGTCTGGGGTTTTTTACCCTAAGCTCCGCTCCTCCGCTGGAAGAGGCGCTCACCCCTACCCGCTTTGTCATCACCTTACCCAGCCCTACCCCCTCGCCAGTTAGCCAAACGCCCCTGCCAACTTCAGAGGATGGCCCCCCGACTGCTACGGCTACCCGCGTTATCGGTTCACCCACAGCCACCCTGGAGCCGACGCCCACCCAGTCCTTCCCGACCGTCGTCGCCAGCAAAACGCCTACACCGTTACCGCCAACGCTGACCCCCACGCCGACCGCCACCTTCTTGCCATCTGCCACCCCCACCGGCACATCTTTACCCACCAACACACCTACGGCCACCGGCACATCCACCCGGACTCCCGCTCCGACATCTACGGGCACGGCTACGCCTACCCCCACCGCTACGGGCACGCCCACCGAAACCCCTACCGAGACTGCTACAGTCGAAACGCCCACCGAAACACCTACGCCCACTGAAACCGCCACCGAAATGCCTACCGCTACCACTGAAGCCCCGGCCACTGCTGCACCAAGTCCGTAATCTAATGAGTTTTGACTGCAAGCAAAATTGGGTAATGTGTCTGGAGGACTGGGGGATTGCGCTCTGCGTGCCTTTGGCAAGGTTGGATGTCTGTTTATCCAATCCTCCAGCCTTCCAACCTTCGAGCCAAAGGCCCCCTATGGGCAGGTTATTTACCGGAAAATTAAATCTTATTAGAGCCACCTTATTTTGCCCCTATTCGATTGACTCCAGAATTTAACAGAAGTATACTACGGTGCTGCGTGGGGTGTAAGCACAAAGTATCAACCCGTTGGTGAGAAGGGAATTGCTGTGGGTGTAACTCAGCGAACTGGGATTTTAATCGGGCTGCTGTATTACTCAGTTGCCTGTCAATCTGCTGCCCCGCCAGCGCTGCCCACGCCAGAACCTGAACCTACCTACACCCTCTACCCCACTTACACCCCTTACCCAACCTATACCCCCCCACCCCCGGCCCAGAGTTCTCTCCCTTCCGCTGAAGTTGAAAAGTTGGTCTGGCCCACCGGCCCCCGCGATGATGTCATCCCGGTTGAAGACGCCGCCGACTTTATCGGCGAAACTATTGTCGTCGAAGGGACGGTAACACGGACTCATAACTCCGGTAATGCTGTTTTTCTCAACTTCGCCGTAGATAACCAGGAAGTTTTTACCGCCGTTATTTTTCCTGATGATTGGCCCAAATTCCCGGCCCCGCCCGAAACACTTTTCGCCGGTAAATTGGTCAGGGTTGAAGGGGTTATCGAAGAGTATCAGGACACGCCGGAGATCATTATCAAAGACCCCTGGCAAATAGAAGTAGCCTTAACTCTGGGCCAGCCGGTGGTCAGTAATTGTGACTGCCAGCAGGCCCAGGCCTTACAGCCGCCCACGGTTACCCCGACGGCGCTTGCAGCGGTCCTGGAAGCTCCTCCTGCTGAGGTTCCTGCTACGGCTGAACCGGCTGAAACCAGTCCTGCCGCCGTCAGCGAAACCGTTATTTCCTGGGCCGACGCTGCGGCTTATGAGGGTCAAACCGTAACCGTAGAAGGGCGAGTGGTGGATACCTATGATTCGGAGAAAGTGGTGCTTTTGAATTTTGACCAGGATTATCGCACCACCTTTAAAGTGGCTATTTTTGCCGATGCCTGGCCGCTCTTTCCGGCTCCACCCCACGAATATTATCGCGACAAGTTGGTCCGGGTGACCGGCCAGATCCAAATGTATCAAAATGCCCCGGAAATTATCGTCGAGCAGCCCGAACAGATTGAGATTGTGGAGTAATTACTAACGTGGTTTCTTTGCCAACCATTCTGTTAATTTTGGCCGGCGTCAGCATCGGCGCAGCGGTCATTGCCGCCCTTATTGCTTTCCGTTCGGCCCGCGAGGCCCGCAGCGCCATTTTTCCGATTGTGCGGGAAGAAGAAACCCTGCGCGCACAGCGGGCGCGGATTGCCACCTTTATGTTGAGCGCCCTGACTGCTCTCTTTTTAGGGGGGTGGCTCGCTACGCTGCGCCTCGGCGCTCCTCCCCCAGACGATAATGTCGTCGCCGCCGTCCCGCCGGTAGAATCTCCCGCAATTACCTTTGTCACCGAAACGGCCATCATTGTTACCGCGCCGCCTGTGGTTGCGGCAACGCCTACATTAGCGCAGCAGGTTCAAGCCGTACCCACCACCACGCCGCTTCCTCCGGCCACCTTACCGCCGATTTCTACACCTGAGGCCGCCGTTGAAGCATCTGTGGGTCCAGCCACTGCCGCTCAGCCTGCCCCTACCCAACCGCTCCCTCCTTCGCCAACCTTGCCTCCACCAACGGCTACTCCTGTGCCCCCCACCGCCGTATCGACGGATACCCCCGCCCCTACCCCCACCGCGACGGTTATTGTCGCCCTGCCCACTTCTGGCCCACGCACCCCTGCCCCCCCCGGTGTGAGAATGGGGCCAATACAGTTTGCGGCTGACATCACCCCCAATATTGAACCTATCAATCCCGGCGATTTCTTTCCCCAGAATACCGAGTCGGTCTACGCCGTTTACCCTTACAGCGGCATGGTGGATGGGGTAGATTTTGCCGCGGTGTGGTATCAAAATGGGGTCGAGTTGTGGCGCGATGAGCAGAAATGGCGCTGGGGCGATAATGCCCAATTTTACAGCTTTCTCAACCCGCCCGGCGACGGGCTTTACAAATTAGAACTTTACGTTAACGACTCCGTTGTGGCGACTGGTATTTTTGAGATCCGGTAACGTTTTTTAGTTCCGATAGTCTGCTGTTTCACCCACACAAAAACATGAGTTATAAGTGGAAGTTTGGCAGGCTGGAAATTTCCAACCTTCCAACCTTCCAACCTTCCAACATTGCAACCTCATGACTCCCCTGATCCGCTTCGGCCTGGCCTGGCTGGCCGGGATTGCCCTGGCCGGCTGGCTTGAACTGCCCTGGGTGTTGGTGCTGTTGGCCGCACTGCCGGCCCTCGGCGCGCTGTTGCTTTACCGGCAAAGTCCGGCCCTTCGATTGTGGGCAATCACAGCCCTGATCTTTCTGGCCGGTATGTTCCGGGTCCTCTTTTTCCAACCCGTCTTTGATGAAAACGACCTGGCGTTTTACAACGACACTCCGCGTCCGGTCAGAATCACCGGCCTGGTGGTTGACGAGCCGGATGTGCGCGACAAATACATCAATCTCCACCTGGAAGCTGAGTCGCTCCAACAGGGTGACAATAGCCTGCCGGTTAGCGGCCTGCTGTTGGTGCGCGCCCCCCGCTACCCGGAGCGTTTTTACGGCGACCGACTGACCGTTGCCGGTCAACTAGAAACGCCGCCTGTTTTTGAGGATTTCTCCTACAAAGACTACTTGGCTCGTTTTGGCATTCATTCACTGATACGCCGGCCCCGCATCGAACTCATCGCCAGCAACCAGGGCAACCCCTTCTGGGCCGCGCTGCTGGCCTTCAAAGCCCGCGCCGCGCAAACCATCAACCGCATTCTGGCTGAACCTTACGCCTCGCTGCTAAACGGCATCCTCCTCGGCATCGAAACGGGCATTCCCAAGGGACTGTATGAAACCTTCAATTTGACCGGTACTTCCCACATTATCGTTATTTCCGGCAGCAATATTTCGCTGATCGCTGGGATATTTTTGCTGCTGGGCCAGAAAATTTTGGGCAAACGGTACGCCCCGCCGCTGGCGATTGGGGGCATTATCATTTACACCTTTCTGGTCGGCGCGGATGCGGCGGTGAGCCGGGCGGCGGTGATGGGCTGCGTTTTTGTGCTGGCTATCTGGGTGGGGCGGCCCGGCCTGGCGTTGAACTCGCTCATCTTTTCCGGCTTTGTCTTGACCCTGCTTAACCCGCTCATTCTGGCTGATGTCGGTTTTCAGCTCAGTTTTATGGCTACCCTCGGCTTGATATTGCTGGTTCCGCCCCTGGAGCGCAGCATGTTTGGCCTGCTCCGGCGCCTGCTCAAAACGGAGCAGGTCGGCCTGGCCATGGCCCTGCTCAACGAGCTGCTGATTGTGACTCTGGCGGCGCAGATTATCACCGGCCCGCTGATTGTCTACCATTTTGGTCGCCTCTCGCTGGTTTCGCTGCTGACCAACCTGCTGATCCTGCCGGTCCAGCCGCCGGTGATGATTGTCGGCGGGTTAGCCACCCTGGCCGGGATGGTGTGGCTGCCGTTGGGCCAGGCGCTCGGCTGGCTGGTCTGGCTGCCCCTGGCCTGGACTGTGGCTATGGTTGAGTGGACGGCCCGGCTGCCTTTTGCCTCGCTTGATTTGGGCGAATTCCCCTTGTGGTTGCTGATTTTGTTTTACGCCGCCATTGGCGCGGGGGTCTGGTCGGCCCATCAGCCCCGCGAGAAAGAGGAGGCCCAGCCCCGCTTTCACCTGCCCGAAATCGGCTCGGCCAGCACCCGCCTCTGGGTTGGGGGAGGGGCAGTGGGCGCGTTGCTGGTCTGGCTGGCAGTCTTGTCTCTGCCCGATGGCCGGCTGCACGTGGCCTTTCTGGATGTGGGCCAGGGGGACGCCATTCTCGTCACCACCCCGGAGGGTCGCCAAATTTTGATTGATGGCGGCCCCACTCCCACCGACCTGACTTGGCGGCTGGGTCAGGAGATGCCCTTTTGGGATCATTCGCTGGACATGGTTATCAACACGCATCCCGACGCCGACCACCTGGCTGGCCTGCCGCCGCTGCTGGACCGTTACCAGGTTGCCCAAACTCTTGTTACCGACGTAGCCGGCGACAGCCAACTGTATCGCGAATGGGAAAGTCAACTGACAGAGGCGGCTTTGATCCCCACTATCGGCCAGCAGGGGATGCAGCTTACGCTAGGCCAGGGCATCACCGCCACCCTGCTGACCCCCGGTCCGGCTACTGCCCGCGAGGATGCCCCCAACAATCACTCCCTGGTTATCCGCCTGGAAATGGGCCGGATCAGTTTTTTGCTGACCGGCGATATCGAAGAGCCGGTGGAACGCAACCTGGTTTTGGAAGGCGCGCCGCTGGCAGCAACAGTCTTAAAAAGCCCCCATCACGGCAGCAAAACCTCTTCCAGCGAAATGTTTCTGGAGGTGGTCAATCCGCAGATTGTGGTCATCTCGGTGGGGCAGGATAACGATTACGGCCATCCCTCGCCGGAGGTGCTGGAACGCTATGAGGAACACGGCTTGATTGTCTTCCGCACCGACGAGCAGGGCACGGTTGAGTTCAGTACGGATGGCGAGCGGTTGTGGGTGGAAATGAACAGATAGACTTCAAATTCTTAACACGCTTGCGTTACTTTTAGAATAGAGTAAAATGGACGTAGCTCAATTGTCAACAGTCAACGACCCATTAACAATTGACAATTCACAATTCACCATTTAGAAGGGGGGTGATGGCTTTGACCAGCGAGAAAATCAAATTGACCGCCCTGGCCAAGTGCGCGGGTTGAGCCAGTAAAATGGCCCCCGAGGCTTTGACGCAGGTGCTGCGTCCTCTACACAATTTATTCAACGGCAACAGTCCGGCCAACCTGCTGGTGGGCCTGGGCGTGGCCGACGATGCGGCGGTCTACAAGCTGAATGAGCAGCAAGCCATCATCAACACCCTCGACTTTTTTACGCCGGTGGTGGATGATCCCTACGATTACGGAGCGATTGCCGCGGCCAACTCGATGAGCGATGTTTACGCCATGGGCGGGGAAGTGACCTTTGCCCTGAACGTCGGCGCGTTCCCGGCCAATATGGAGCCGGCCATCATCACCGAAATTCTGCGCGGCGGGGCCGAAAAGGTCATCGAGGCCGGGGCGGTGATTGCCGGCGGCCATACCGTTACCGACGACGAGCCCAAGTATGGCCTGGCTGTGACCGGCCTGGTTCATCCTGACCGTATCTTTACCAAAGGCGGAGCCAAACCCGGCGACGCGCTGGTGCTGACCAAACCCCTCGGCACGGGTACCATCAGTACGGCCCTCAAGCGCGACCTGGCCGACCCGGCCCACGTAGCCGACATGGTTGCCTCGATGAAGCGGCTCAACCGGGCAGCAGCCCAGGCGGCTCAGGCTGTTGGCGGCATCAAAGCGGCCACCGATATCACCGGCTTCGGGCTGCTGGGCCACGCCATGGAAATGGCCCAGGCTTCGGGCTGCAAATTCGTGTTTGAGTTGAACCAACTGCCGCTGCTAGCAGGGGCAAAAGATTACGCCGCCCAGTTCATTTTTCCCGGCGGTGCGTCGAATAACAAAATGTTCTTTGAAAAAGATGTCACTTTTGCTGCCGCTATCCCCGACGACCGGCAGTGGCTGCTGTGGGACCCGCAAACATCAGGGGGCTTGCTGCTGGCTATTCCAACCGAGCGCGTGACCGATTTCCAGCAGCTCTGCGCCGAGCGTGATCAGCCGGCCTGGGTTGTCGGGCGGGTAATCGCCGGCAGCGGCATCGAAGTTGTACCCTAAGCTGGACTAACCTGCTGTAAAACAGAAAATTACCCGAATTGGCACAAAATTACTCGCTGTACTAGAATTTAATGATTCAGGTATGCAATGACAGACCCTTCTAAACCCAACGACACATCCCCCCGGCCCAGCGAGGACGACGCTCGCATCATCAACCCGATTAATATTGCCCGCGCCCGCCACGCCAGCACCCACGGCTCCTCGGCCATTGATAAAACCCGCCAGATTTCTCTCAAAACCAGCCAGCCCAGTCCGGCCAAATCTGGCGCGGCGACGCTCTTGCTGGGGGTGATGCCCTGGCCCGAAAGCAGCGGTTGTTTGTGGTTGTCGCTGCTGGGGGTTACTTTTATTTTGGGTGGGGTATTGGGCGGTATGGTTGGCGGTGGGTTTATTTTATGGGCCAACGACGCCCAGGTTGTCGCCTGGCGCAGCACCCCCACGCTAACCCCTTTTCCCACGCCAACCCCCATGCCGGTGGCTACCTCTACCCCAACCCCAACCCCGCTGCCGCCGGTTGCTACCGCTTCCACCGAGGATGTTATCGCCCAGATTATCCCTTCGGTGGTGACGGTGATCAACCAGCAGCCGCAAACTTTTTCAGTTAACCCCCAGGACGGGCGTGTTGTCGGCTCGGGGGTGATTGTAGACAGCCGGGGATTTATCGCTACCAATCATCACGTAGTTGAGAACGCTGGCAGCTTAAGCGTTATCCTGGCTAACGGCCAAACCGTTGAAGCGCAGTTGATTACCTCTGACCCGTCACGAGACCTGGCTGTGCTGCGGGTCAATGTGACCGATTTGCCGGCAATCATCTGGGGCGACTCGAAGGCGGTTCGGCCTGGCCAGGAAGTGTATGCCATTGGCAGCCCGCTGGGCGATTTTCCCAGTTCGGTCAGCTTTGGCATTATCAGCGGCTTGAATCGTGCCCTGGAAATCAACGAGCACGTGATTGATGGCTTGATCCAGACCGATGCGGCCATCAATCGCGGCAGTTCAGGCGGGCCGCTGGTCAACACCAAAGGTGAAGTGATTGGCATCAACACCTTTATCATCCGCGAAAGCGAGGATCGCGGGGTGGCCGAGGGAATTGCCTTTGCCATTCCGGCGACAGCAGCTCAAACGTTATTAGCCCCCTGGATTGCCGCCGCCAGCGGCGAGTCCGTGCCGATCCCGGCCTCCGGCGAGCCAGGAAACTGAGTAATTATGAATTGTGAACGATGAATTGTGAATTGTGAATGGTTTGATATTTCATTAACAATTCATACCGCAAGGGTATCCCTTTGGGACAATTGGCTATTCACCATTCACAATTTTTATTTGCATGCTTCTCCGGTGGACTGCCACAGGTTATTCACCAACACCAGACGATGGCTGGAGGTGGAAGGCGCAGCTTCGGTTGATCGCCCCCACAGAAAAAAACGCAAATCGTTTTGTACACAGACTTCGCTGGGGTTGTAAAACTCAACCACCCGCTGCGTTTGGTAAGCAATCCCCAGTGGGCGGCGCTCCCGGTGCATCCAGATACGATCAAAGGTGAGCTGATCGTCGCGCTGCCACATCACCTCCGGTACCTGCGATAGGTAAAAAAGGCTGCATAAAATCGGCGGCACGACCAGCATTAAAGTTACGACAAACAGACTTAGATACCAGTTGAGTTGTTGTTGAAACTTGGTTGGTTGTTTTGACATACGTTCCCAGACCGTATCATTCTAAGCGTCTCGAGGGATCTCAGAGGGTGTCTAAAAATTCTTTATTATCCACGAAGAACACCAAGAACACCAAGAAAAAGGCTAAAAACTTTGTGTTTTTTCGTGTCCTTCGTGGATTTTACCCTGGTCAAACTCAGGTTTTGCCAATTTTTAGACAGCCTCTAAGAAGCCTAAGTTCGACTTAGGCCCAATACATTCAAATAAGGCCGTAGCATAGGGCCTCGCGCCCGCCCACGAGGGGCTAAACTACGTTATTTGAAAAGTATTGGACTTAGGGCCTATCCGAAAAACGACCGGTTGGCATCCCTATGCCAACCGGTGACGCATCCCTATTGCGTCACTACGGGGTTATTCGGATAGCCTCTTAGTACATTTTTAGGCGTCCACTACATCTAGTGGTTGATTTAAGAAAAGCTTACCTTATACAGTAAAAGGTGAAATAGATAGGAAGGAGTACAAGCGAAAACGGGTGGTCTATCAAGAGTCTTTGGCGGATTTGAGAAACGCTAGATTTCTCAGTATCAGTAGATCCAATTTTTCGCCGTAGCAGGCGCACCCCTAGGCGTCAGCGGGCGGCATAGGGATGCCACCCTACGGGAAATTTATATCCACCGAGTATGATAGCAGCAAGCTACTTGGTTAAAAATTTTGTACCTCTCTGGCAGAAACAAGATGATTTAAAAAGAAACTGCTGCGCACGTTACTCGCAGCAGTTGCAGTCCGAGTAGATGTGCTTACGGCCGGGGAACTTAATAGCACATTCTACCCCTTATTAAACAGGCTCTCTGCTTTTTGCATGGAGCAGAGTTGTGTCACAGCGGGAGCGACGGGACTTGAACCCGCGATCTTCGGCTTGACAGGCCGACGTGTTGACCACTACACTACGCCCCCAAGATTATAACCCATTGCCAATGACAATGATCACACTGGGAGACCAGGATTCGAACCTGGATATACGGCTCCAAAGGCCGCTGTCCTACCATTAGACGATCTCCCAAAATCTTGACTTGATAAGGATGCCGAGGCCCAGACTTGAACTGGGGACCCTTTGATTTTCAGTCAAATGCTCTACCAACTGAGCTACCTCGGCACGAGGTATTGAATTAGTAATTGAAGCTGCTCAACAACGAACAGTAGTATAGCATTTTGCTTACTGCTGGTCAAATTTAAGATTCACGGTTAAATTGCCCTCTAGCGTCTGTGGTTAGCCACCCCCGGAAAATATGCTAGAATATGCTCGCACTTTTGAATGAACGTCACTCCATCGTTGCTCTCAAGAAGGACCATTGATGTTAAAACGAATCCAACAATTTTTTGGTGCTAAAGAAGAGGCCAAACCGATTACTATTGTCTCGGGCTTGCCCCGTTCAGGAACATCCATGATGATGAAAATTCTAGACGCGGGCGGACTGGCCCCCTTGACCGACAATATCAGAACCGCTGATACCGATAATCCCAAAGGGTACTACGAATTTGAACGGGTCAAGCAATTGATCAAAGGCGATACGGCCTGGCTGCCCGAGGCGCAAGGAAAAGCAGTTAAAGTGATTGCCATCTTTTTACCGCATCTGCCAACTGACTTTAATTATCGCATTATTTTTATGCGCCGAGCCATGCCCGAGATCCTGGCCTCTCAGCGAGAAATGCTCATCCGCCGAGGCGAGGACCCGAACAAAATCGGTGATGAAGAACTGTCCAGGCTTTATGAGAGGCACCTGCACCAGGTTAACACTTGGCTCAACGCTCAAACCCATCTACAGCGGATTGATGTGCATTATAACCGGCTCTTGCAAAACCCCGCCGCCGAGATTGAACGGATCAATCAGTTTTTGGGCAACAGCCTTAATCTTGAAAAGATGGTTGAGGTGGTAGATCCGACTCTCTATCGCCAGAGAAAGAAAGATTGAAACCTATCCTCCCAACACAATCCCAGCAACCCCGACAACAATGATACAGGCGGCGCTTAATCGCAATACGGGTGCTGCCTCTCGTAAGAACCACGCCCCCAACCCCACCCCAATAACGATACTTAACTGACGCAGGGCCACGACATAGCTTGCCTGAAACGCAAGTTGATAACTCCAGAGAATAAGCCAGTATGCGCCAAACACTCCAATTGCGGCAACTGTCGCCCAACCCCAACTGCTTATGCTTGACTTGTTTAAGGTTGAGCCGCCCATTGCTTTAAGAATAAACCAATACACAACCGCAGAAGCCGCCGCTTCATAGATACCATACCGAGCGGCTGCCCAGGGGCCTGGGGCAATGAAATCAGCAGCGATTTTGTCGGCTATGGTGTAGCCAACGATTGAAAGCGCGGTGATAACTGCCCACAGCATGGCTCGATTCCAATAGCGTCCTATACTAAATCTTCGCCAGGACTCCAACGGGATGATGAGGCAGCCAATGGTAACGAGGATCATCCCTATCCAGGCTATCAATGAAGGGGCGCGGCCACGGGCCACATCACTCACGGCTACCAGGAGGACCGGCAAAGAGCGGGCGATAGGATAGACGATGGTGAAATCACCATGCCGGTACCCTTGGGTTAAACCCAGATAGTAAATAGCCTGAAAAATACCGGCGATAATGAGATACCCCCACACGTGAACCAGCATGGGTTCCGGTCCTAACTCCGCCAAAAGAACCGGGCCGAGGCCAATCACACTCGTTACAATGGTGATCTGTAAAAAAGTAGCATCAGAATGCTGGTTACGGAGGATCAAGTTCCAACCGGCATGGAGAAACGTTGAAAGCAAGACGAGGAAAATGGCTAAGGGGGGCATTGTAAATTACATCGCTTCCTCAAAAATTTCTTCAATACAGCGCCCTTCCCACTCTCGGTGGGGGTTAACCCCGATCAGCCGAGCCAAGGTGGGGGCAGTATCAAGCAGGCTGACTGCACTTTTTATCTGATACTCCCGGCGAATACCCGGCCCCGCCACCAGCCAGGGGATGGTCATATCTTCGGGCGAGTCACTGCCATGGGTGCGCTCGTGGCCGCCGTGATCGCTTTGCAGCAAGATGGCGCTATCGGCGGGTAGGGCGGCCAGCAGAGTCCCCAGCGCACCGTCCACCCGTTCCAGTTGGGCCAAATATTCGCTCGACATCCAGCCGTGCCGATGGCCGACGGTATCAACCGTACCCAAATAAACAAAAACAAAATCGGGCTGATCGGTGGTGATGTAGCGGGCCGCTTCCTTGGCAATAATCCGGTCGCCGTCCGGGTCGCTGTAAACGTTATCCCGAAAATAAGAGAAGGCCAGGCTGCCCGGTGCGTTAAGGTTGCGCAGCGGCTCCCAATTGTGAAAAAAAGCGCAGCGCCGGCCGGCCGCATGCGCCTGCTCCACCAGCCCCGGCAGGGGACGAGCCATCGGCTGCCAATCGTTGGTGGTCACGCCGTGTCGAGCCGGCGGTACGCTGTGAAAAATGGACATGTGGCAGGGCAAGGTAATCGAAGGCAACACCGCTGTAGCCTTGAGGGTAAAAGCACTGCGTGCCCGCAGCGCCACCAGGTTAGGACAATTTGTTGCTTCCAGCGCGTCGGGGCGCACGCCGTCTAGCAAAGTGAAGAGTACCAGGGGCATACATTCTCCTTAATAAACATCTAAGATTTTCAAAAACAGAGGCCGGTAGCAGTATATACTCTGCTACCGGCCATACCGAGTTAGCAAACAGCGTCGAAACCTGTTTGCTTCAAGCCCTCACTTTAATTTTGATACACACTCAATACATCGTGGTTTACGTTGGTGGCAATACTCAAATCCACTCCTTTAGCAGCGGTGATGTCAACGGTGCCGGTTGTGGCGACAAAGGGTAAACTGGCGGTGAAATTGTAACGGCCTGGCGGCAGCGACAGGACCGTAGAAGCATTGTTAGCAATGGTAAAGGTTTGCTCATTAATGGTAAAAGTCATGGTATCACCGGCATAATTTTTGATCAACAGTCCGGCCGGGGTGGTCACAGCCGGCGCAGCGGCAGGAGCCGGCACGCCGCCGGAGGTGGGCAACTCGCCCGGAACAACCTGAACCTGCGGCGTGGCCTTAGCCGTCAAATCTTCCTGACTCAACAGCAAATCAACCGGCAGCGGCAGCGGCGATGGCTCGCCAATGTCGTAATCGGGCTCCTCCTGGAGTTTAGCCGAAACATTCATGCCGACAACCTGCCCGGCCGCCAGATTAATCTCGCCGTTAAGGCTGCCATTGGGTAGGCTGGCCGTGTAGCGATAAAGACCGGGCGCCAGGTTAATTTGCAGCCGGCCCGGCCCATTATTGGCTGCCGGCGGAACTTTGTAGATGGTCCCATTCAAATCAACCGTCAATTCATCCCCATTGTAATTGGTCCAGGCCAGGCTGCCCTGACCGACCGCAGCCGCCACCGGCTGCCAGGTATCGCCCGCCGGGGCCTGGGGAACCGGAGCCGCAAAGGGGTCGAAATCAAAGACAAAGACATATTCTTTGGGCTTTTCCAAAACATTACCATCCCGGTCTAGCAGCGCATTTGTCAGCTCCATACGGGCCGCTTTGCCGACAAAGCCACCTGGCGTGATAACAAAGGTGCCAGCCGAGCCGGTGTCCACGCCGGGGACGTTGGCTGCGTACTTGTGTTCGCCGGAGGCTAACTGCAACTCCAGACGACCACCCTCGGGTGCAGTGGCAGTGCCGGGGATGGTGTAGGTGACATCATCGAGGTCAAAGACCATCTCCTGGCCAAAATAATTAACAAAAATAAAGTTAGGCTTGCCCGCATCGCCTTGTTGCGCGTGCGTCGCCAGCGGAAAGCTGCCCAACGTCAGCACGACCAGGAGCAGCAAAAGCAGTTTTTTATTGAACATGAGGTTCCTCCTACTTGATAAACCTTGAACGATATTTAACCTATAGAATTATACCTCAATTTCTGAAAAACCTTGAATGATCCCACCGGCCAATCTGACGAGTTTAGGCAGTTCCAAGATTTGAATTAGCCAAAGCGTGTTGCCTGTTCCGTCCGCTTTTCTTTACGCAATACGCAACACGACTAATTAATTTCTTGGGTTTGAAATTTTACCTTTTATAAGGCTTATCCAAAAAGCCGTGCTGGTGAAGCCAATCTTCCAGGTCTTTGTTATTTGGCTCGGTAATCATGGGGCCGCGATTATAACCGCGCAGAGGGCGGTCGGTTGGGGAAGGTAAAACATCGGTGTAGGGCAAATCTTCGCCGGGGTTGGCGATAATAATGGTCGGCACGCTGAGGAAATTGGTCCACGCTTTGACCCGCTCGGCCATCGCCGGGTCGTCGCTGATGTTAATTTCACGGTAGGGGATGTTGTAGCGCTTCAACAAGTCCCGCGCCAGCGATACCAGAGGGCAGTAGCTGGTGCGAACGTACATGACGATTTCTTTATCCATAGTGATTTACCAAGATTTTCCGAAGAGTGAGTCAATTTAGGGAGATGAAGCCGCCGGAACCGTAAACCTGGAAATTTCAGCATTGCTGGCATTGCTTAAAATAATGGTCGTGCCGGGAGGCCAGGCTGCCTCCCCTTGATTCAAATACAAATCACTGGCGGTATTTTCACCCGCAATGGTATGGATGCGGATGCTGCCGCCGCTAAAGAGAAAAATATCAGGAAAAGTGACCACCCCCAGCGGCGAGCCTTCCAGTTTCCAGTTTTTCAGACTGGTCCCTGCCCCTTGATTGAGAATCACCAATGTTTCCTGAAACAGATCGCCCGCGCCGATAATTTCACTGACCACAACCTTAATTTCATCAAAGGGGGGCGGGGTAAAGGTGGGTAGGACAGTCGGTGTCGGGCCGCGCAGGGTGGGCGAGGCCGTAGAGGTTGAGGTGGGGCTGGGGCCTACAGTTGCCGCTGGTTCGGGAGGAACGGCGGCGTCGGCCGGTAAGGGGGTCGGCGGGTCAAAGGGCAATGGCGTGTCAGTAGGAACGGGGACAGCAGTGAACGTGGGCGTCGGCAGCGATGCGCCGCTCACGGGAATAATCAACTGCTGGCCTATCTGAATAAAATCCTGGTTGGTCAAGCCGTTGGCTGTCATCAAATCGGCCAAAGGCACCCCAAACCTATCGGCGATGGCGCTCAATGTGTCGCCCGCCTGGACGCTGTAAGTAGTGGGACGGGCAGGAGTGCTGGTTTCGGTGGGGCCGGGTTGAGCGGCCTCGGCGCTGCCCGCGCTTTCCGGGTTGGCGGTGGCGGTTGTGACTGCGCCGGTCAAGGGGGTGGCGACATCGCCGGGCAGCGCTTGCCGGTTGGCAATCAGCACTACCGCGACGCTAATGACCAACGAGATCACGGCATTGACCCCGATAATCAGGGCGAGTTGGCCGGGCGGCAAGCCCAAGCTGGTCAAGCCGCGTTGACGGTAGTCGAGGTAGTCATCGTCATCATAATTTTGAGTATATCTGGGTTCGTTCATCAGGGTTGCCCGGAGGCCATTATACTCCAGATTAATGGGACTGACAATGATGAGGAATCCGATTTGCCTATTGACAAGTTTACCAAATCATAATAGAATATCTAGGTATAAAGAAGCTAATAGCGGAGGGGAGACATGAGCAAGCTCGATATGCGGACCGGCAGTACAGCGGTGATGGTGCTGCGGCTGCTGGCCGAAAAGCCGATGTATGGCTATCAAATTGTTAAAGAGTTGCAGGCTCGCAGCGAGGGTTATTTTGATTTGGAACAGGGGACGCTTTACCCGGCGCTGCACCGGCTGGAGAAAGACGGCCTGGTGGATAGCAACTGGGAGGTGGTTGAAGATGGTCCTTCGCGCAAATATTACCATATTACCGAGGCCGGCCAGGATGAACTGGAAAAATCTGTCCAGCAGTGGAGCGACTTTTCGCGCCACTTGTTGAAGCTGCTGGGAGACGCAGCGCAATAATTGTGAACCGTTAACCATTCACATTTTACAATTTGCAACTTTCTCCGCTCCGCCCATTTTTGCTAGAGTAACCTGTGGAGTCTATCCATGTCTGCCATTGAACAATATTTAAGGGAGTTCCAGAATACAATCCCCGCTCATCTACGGTCCGACGCCACCGCCGAGGTCCACTCTCATCTGGAGGAACTGACCCGCGAGTGGCAGCGGCGCGGCCTGTCGCGCTCTGAAGCCGAGCGTAAAGCTGTGTTACAGTTTGGCGCACCCCGGCAGATTGGGCATCAATGGCGGCGGGCCGCCGGCATGGTGGATTGGTGGGATATTTTGCTGGCGGCCTTACCCATTTTAGGCATCACCGGCCTGGGTTGGGAGTTGGTGGGTAAGTTTATCCCCCTGCTGATGTATCTGGCTATTTTTGGGCTGGGCGCCCTGGTTGCCTGGCGGCGGAGTTGGCCCACCTGGTGGTATGCCTGGTTGGGCTGGCTTTTTTTGGCCCTGCTGGTCAAACCGGAAACGCACTGGGCCTTTTTCATCATCTTCCCCATCCTGGTCACGCTGCTGGCTGTTGATAGCTGGCAGCACGCCACCCTCATGACGCTGCCCTTTACTACCTATCTGGCTTTTGCTACCATCATCCAACGCCAGCAGCTTGTGACGACCGGCTGGGGGCCGGGTAATATTTATCCGGGCAATATCATCTGGCTGGAAACGGCCTTTTCTATTTTGTGGATTGCCGTACTGGCGGCCAGTTTACGGGCGGCTCGACCCAGCCGGCGTGATATCTATCTGCTGGCTGGCCTGGTGGGCACCCAATTGATTTATGTCGGCGCTGTGGCCTTAATGATTGTGGTGGCTAAAAGTTTTCCAGCCTATTTTGTTACGACCCTGACGCCCCGCGGCTTACTGCTACAAAAATTACCGCTGGGCCTGGCAACCATCGGGCTGACGCTTTATCCGCTGTTTGTTTGGCTCGCAGCTCGTTGGATTAGCCGCAGCAAAACGCGAACCGGCCTGCCCGCTTGAGAGCTTGGGATAAATTTCCTGGTAAAAAGTTTGCCGGGAAATTTTTTGGGGTCTTTACCTAGATAATCTATCTACAATGATCTTGTTTATACTTTGGAGATAACATCATGAAAATAAGCCGGCGTGGTTTTTTGAAAGCCCTGGGACAGGTGGTTATTGGCGGCAGTGTGGCCGCTGTGGGAGGGTATGGTTACAGTCGCCAGGTTGAACCGGGTTGGCTGACCGTAGAGCAGGTGCAAGTTCCGGTCAAGGCGCTCAGACCGGCTCTGGAAGGTTTCAAAATTGTTCACATGAGTGATCTTCATCTGCACCCCTATATTCAGCTTGACTTTGTGCAAAAAGCGGTCGCCATAGCCAATGAGTTGCAGCCTGACCTGGTAGTTTTCACCGGTGACTATGTCCTGGAAAGCGCCGACTCCATTTTTGAACTGGCCCCGGCGCTGGCCGCCCTCAACCCCAGATTTGGAATTTTTACGGTTTTGGGTAACCATGATCTCTGGACAAACGCCGAGGCGGTTCGCGCCGGGCTGCAACAGGCTGGTCTGCCGGTATTAATCAACAAAGGTATAACCTTAAGTGTGGGCAACGAGCCGCTTTATCTGGCTGGCCTGGATGATGGGTGGAGCGGTCAACCGGATTTGAAAGCGGCTTTAGACAAAATGCCGGCGGGAGCGCCCGCCATTTTGTTAGCCCACGAGCCAGACCTGGCCGATGACGCCGCCCTGGATGGCCGGATCTCGCTGCAATTATCCGGGCATACGCACGGGGGTCAGGTGCGGCTGCCGGGCATCGGCGCCCCAATTCTACCCCGCCTGGGCAAAAAATATGACCAGGGCTTGCATCGCGTGGGCGACATGTATGTTTATACTACACGGGGGGTGGGTCTGATCGGGCCACCCATCCGCTTCAACTGCCCCCCGGAGATTACGGAGATAACGCTGATTGGAGCGTAAAATCCTTGATTACAAACCTGGTCACTTGGTCCTTTGGACAAGAAATCGAATTTTTATCACGAATGACACAAATTAGCGAGTTCGATAAAAATTCCTTTAAAATTAGCGTCATTCGTCCATTCGTGACATTTGTGATTTAAACTCTTGAGCGACTCGATTACAAAGTTCACCAGAGGGAAAAAACGTTCTATGTATCATTGGATTATCACTTTTTTGAAACTTTGTTGGCGGATTGCCTGTTGGCTTTTTTGGCTGAGTTGGGGGATGTTTGGGGTGGGGATAACAATGTGGTACGTGCTGCGCTGGTGGCCGGGTGATCGTTCTCTGCCGGTACGATTGGTCAACTATTTTATGCCCTGGCTGTTGGTGGGGTTGATACCCGGTTTGGCCCTGGCCGGGGTAGCCCGGCGCAAGTGGATTGCCCTGGCGCTGGCTGTGCCCACCTTGATTATTAGCCTGACCTTTGCGCCCCTCTTTTTGCCACGCCCGGCCGAAGTTTTAGCGGCTAATATGCCGCTCAAAGTCATGAGTTACAATGTTTGGTATCATAACTGGCAGGTCACCGAGCTAACGCGGTTGATCCGGCAGGAACAACCCGACATTCTCCTGATGCAAGAGTTGAATCCGGCTCTGGCGGGGCTGCTGAAGACGGAATTGGCTGATCTGTATCCAGATGGTCGGCTTTACTGGGCCTATGAGCCAGAAGTTTTGCAGGGTATTATCAGCCGCTTCCCGCTAACACCGGTTGAACTGGCTTACGACAAAGGTCGAACTCAGAAGGTGATCGTCGAGACGCCAGCAGGGCCAGTAGCAGTTTGGAATGTTCACCCCAGTACCCCGGCCCCCTGGTCACGGCAGTATCAGCAGATTACCGGCCTGGTTGAGGATATCGCCGCCACTCCTGGTCCGCTGATCGTGGGCGGTGATTTTAATACCACCGACCAATCGGAGACGTATGGGTTGGTGGAACAATACCTGCGTAATGCTCATTGGGAAGCCGGTTGGGGGTTTGGTTTTAGCTTTCCGGCCCATCGGCCGCGCTTCCGAGAGGTTCCCATCGCGACGCCTGTTATACGGATTGACCATATTTTTTACAGCCCCCATTTTTCAGCCCGAAGCGCACGCACACTGGAAGAGTCCGGCGGCTCGGATCATTTGCCGGTAGTAGCGGAGTTGATCGTGGGAACGTTGGAACGTTAAACGTTCTAAGGTTTAACCTGGAACCCAAATCCGTTCGGCCAGACCTCCCTCGCCGATGCGAAGGGCATAGTGACGCAACTGTTGGGTCATGCCTGCTTCACTGCCAAACAGGGTTTCCAGTTGTGAACGATAGGCCCGGATGCTGTTTAATTTGGCCTGCAAATTTTCCTCAGATAGAAACCGCAGGTGCGGCTGCAAACGAGCCGCTTGTTGAGCCGCCAGGGTAGGGGCCAGCGCATATTGGCTCCACCCGGCGGCGGCAAAGCGCGAGGCGGGGTCGGCGTAAGGATAATCCTCATAAAAGGCTATTGACCAGCCCTGCCGGCGCAGTTCCCAGGCAGCGGTATGGACCAATTGGTGGTCAACGTGGTGGCCCACACTTAAGGGGGCGTAGACGGTTGTTTCGGCTTCTTCATAGGGGATCAACTCCAGCAAGGCCGCCACAAGCTGAGGGATAAGCGGTTCATCATCAGGGTGAATCGTGCCAAATAATTCATCATCACTATTGTAGAACCACCGCCCCCGGTCGGGATATCCCCGATAAATGCAATCATTGAAGTTGAGCCGGAGATAATCGGCCCCCAACACCGCCAGCGAGTCCCGGTCTTCGGCCTGGCGCACGGCAACCACATCGGCGGGATTGCCCCAGGCCCGGTGCATAGTTTCGGCATAGGTTGAGAGCGGCTCACCTGATGAGGGTGGGGCGGCAAAAATCGTGACCACCAGCACCGCCTGACCTTTTTCGGTTTGCTGATGAATAGCTCCCCCACACGACAGCGAAGCATCATCGTAGTGAGGGGAGAGGTAGATGTGCGGATAGAACTTTATTGTCATAAATAATCTAAAACAACGTGGTGCGTGGTGCACAGTAGTGAGGGGAGAGGTAGATGTGCGGATAGAACTTTATTGTCATAAATAATCTAAAACAACGTGGTGCGTGGTGCACAATACTTTAACCACGCACCAGCTTTATAAGTCATCCGCGCTTACCACCGAGAATATCAAAATAATGGATCACCGTTTCGATGCCCCGGTAAAAATTGGGCAGATGAAATTTTTCGTTGGGGGCGTGAAGCCGGTCGTCGGGCAGGCCAAAGCCCATCAGCACCACCGGGGTCTGGAGCAAGTGGCTGAAGAGGCCAACAACAGGAATAGTCCCCCCTTCGCGCAGGTAAAAGGGTCGCCGGCCAAAGCCCTGTTCATAAGCCTCAGCAGCGGCTTCGACGGCTGAGGAAGAGATGTCTACTACCGCACTGTCGCTGCAATTCAACTTTTCCACCGAAACTTCCATCGTCGGGGGAGCGAGGCGGTGGATGTGGTCAATAAATAGCTGGGCGATATGCTCGGCGCTCTGGTTGGGAACCAGGCGCATGCTTACTTTGGCGCTGGCTACCGCCGGAATAACTGTTTTTTGTCCCGCGCCGATGAAGCCGCCTTTGATACCGTGAATGTCCAGGGTGGGCCGCACGCTTTTGCGTTCAACAGTGGTGTAACCGGCTTCGCCCCACAGAGCCGGTGCGCCGGTCTCGGCCAAAACCGACTCGTCGGTAATCAGGCCATTATTCAAGGCAGTTCGTTCAGCGGGCGAAAGTTCCTGCACATCATCATAAAAACCGGGGATGGTGATGCGGCCCTGGTCGTCTTTGAGCGAGGCCAGCAGCCGGACCATTGCGTTGAGCGGATTTTCGACCACGCCGCCATAAGCGCCGGAGTGCAGGTCGTGCTGCGAGCCGCGCAGGGTTACTTCCATATAGGCCAGGCCGCGCACGCCGGTAATTATCAGGGGGGTGTGCGGGTTAAGAATGTGGGTATCGGAGATAAGGGCCACATCGGCTTTGAGCAGATCGAGGTGGGTTTGAACAAAGTCGGCAATGTGAGGGCTGCCGATCTCTTCTTCACCTTCGAGCATAAACTTGACGTTGACCGGGAGCCGTCCGGCAGTGTTGAGATAAGCTTCTACCGCCGCGATATGAATATAAAGCTGGCCTTTGTCGTCGGTAGCGCCCCGGCCAAACAGGTCATCCCCTTTGACGGTGGGTTCAAAAGGAGGGGTCAGCCACTCGGCGAGGGGGTCAACCGGCTGAACATCATAATGGCCGTAAATCAGAACTGTCGGCGCGGCTGAATCGGCCTGGAGCCAGTCCCCATAAACGATGGGATGGCCGGGGGTGGGCAGAATTTTTACATTTTGCAGGCCGATACTGCCCAATTTGTCGGCCAGCCATTGGGCGGCCCGCTGCATATCGCCCTGACTTTCGGGTAAGGTGCTGATGCTGGGGATACGGAGCAGCGCCTGTAAATCGGTTAAGGCTTCGCTCCGGTGGTTTTGAGCATAGATTAAGGCGTCGAGACGCATGGAAACAGGGTCCTTTCAGGGGTAAAGTGGGCAAAATTATAGCATTGCCAATCGCAAATCTCCAATCTTAAGCAAAGAATTTGGACAATCTTTTACTTTGGAGTATACTTGTCGTTTGTGTGCTTGACCTTAAAAGGTAATGGCTTATGGTGAAGCTGTGTTTCACCCAAAACCATTACGTTTTACGTTTCAGGTATTTGTATTTTATCTTTGAAGTAATGGGAGTAACACTGATGAAAGTTTTATTAATTCAGGACGTTGACAATTTGGGCTATGCCGGCGACGTGAAAAAGGTAGCCGACGGCTTTGGACGCAATTATTTAATTCCGCGCAGTATGGCGGTGTTGGCAACACCGGGGGCATTGAAACAAGCGGAGACTATTCGCAAGGCGGCCGAGAAGCGCCGCGCCCACGAAATGGCCGACGCCCAGGCCATGGCCAATCAACTGGCCGGGCTGGAGCTTTTTTATGAGCGCCGCGCCGGTGAAACCGGCAAGCTGTACGGCTCGGTTACTTCGACCGATATTGCCGACGGCATTAAGGCCAAAACGGGTTTGGAAATTGACAAGCGCAAGGTTGCCCTGCCTGAACCCATCCGGCAATTGGGCGAGCAGGAAGTTACCATCAAGTTGATGATTGATGTGGCGACAACTATCAAAGTGCATGTCCTGCCCGAAGGCGGTATTTTGGAACGCGAGCGCCTGAGCAAAGCCGAAGAGGAGCGGCTGCTGGCCGAAGTGGAGAAGTCGCAAGCTGAAGCGGAGCAGCCAGCGGAAGCGGCTGAAGCCGAAGCGTAAGTAAAAACCAACCCTTGTCAAAAACCCGCCTCCCTGGTGCGGGTTTTTTGATTCCTCGCTTCCCCAATTCGAATACGCCAGACCCAAAGGGAGTTTTCGCCACGAATTACACAAATTTTCACCAAAAATTTTCGAGTTAATTCGTGAAATTCGTGGCAAAGTTCCCGCTCAAGAGGCAAAGCTTCAACTGCTAAGGCATTATACATCTGCCTGCGCCAACCAATCCGGCAGCGCCGCGATCAAATTCTTCAAAATCTTAGTTGTCCCCTCGACAAAAACGTGAATATTGCCATCGTAGGCTTCGCCGCCGCTGCCGCCAATCAAATCGCTGACTCCGCGTAGGATGAGGCAAGGCGTCTGCTGGCGAGCCGCTACCCAGGCGATGGCCGCGGACTCCCAATCTCCGGCCACCGCGCCAAATTCGGCTTTTAGCCGGGGAATGTCTGCCGTCAGCACATCCCGGTCAGCAGAAACCAGCAGGGTCCGCCGGACCGGGTGGGGATAATCCTCCTTCAGCCAGGAAAGATCGAGCCGGGTGGTATAGTGGGCCAGATGCTCGTCGCGATCACCCATCAACTCGATGATGTCGTAAACCAGTGTCCGCTCCACCAGGATAATGGTTCCCTTTTCAATTTCGCCTTCAAAACCGCCGCATGTACCCAGGTTGACCAACAGCCGGGGCGACCAACGGTCAAGCACATACTGGGTCGAAGCGGCCGCCGCAATTTTGCCCCAGCCGCCGTGAAAGAACAGCACCGGTTCAATTGTCGAGCCTACTTTCAGGACAATCTCAAACCACTGTCCCAGCGGCGAAGAATTTAACTCAAGTGGAGGCAGCAGCATTTTCAGAATTTTCCACTCAATATTAGCTGAAATAATAACTACAAATTTACGGTGAACCATAAATATACCCAAAGTTATATCCTTCTTTACCACTCAAATTAGAATTACCCTGCTGAAGGGTGTGTATAATATATCTGCCTCTCATGAAGACCAATAATGATAAAAGCGAGAACAAAATGAAAAACCCCTTAATCAAAAACAAAGATTTGAAATGGCAGCTAACCTTTGGCGTGTTAAGTCTCATCCTGGGCGCTCTGGCTACGCGGTTAGCCGCTTATCTCACCGATAAAATTTGGGGCCGATCTGAAAGTATGCTTTAATAAGGCATATTTACCTAAGTTTGGCCCAAAGTAATGGCAATATGCTCTTGGGCCAATAGAGCCGCCAGCCCTGTGCCCAATTCGCGAGCGAGTGGGTCGGCCTGATTGAGCACAATCTGATAGATACGAGCCGTATGG